>ERZ773254.880-NODE-880-length-14850-cov-6.794322_pt1 | contig 14850 bp, 10 predicted proteins | sample MGYA00580516_ERZ773254 | MGnify/ENA primary metagenome ERZ773254 (study PRJEB29015, sample SAMEA2738158) | human oral metagenome | biome: human oral; feature: human-associated habitat; material: saliva | place: China | collected 2192 ...
CGTGATCTATGTGCGTGACATGCTCAGCCGCTACCAGGCTGACGCGCTGCGTTACTTTATTTCTGCTGCGGGTCCCGAGTCTTCAGATGCGGACTTCACCTGGGCGGAATTCGTGCGCCGCACGAACGGTGAGCTTGTTGCCGGTTGGGGCAACCTGGTGAACCGCACTGCGTCGATGATCCACAAGAAGTTCGGCGAGATCCCCGCGCCGGGCGAACTCCAAGAGATCGACCGCGCACTGCTGGATGCTATTGCCGCAGGCTTTGACGAGGTCGGGGACCTGATCCGTCATCATCGTCAGAAGGCTGCTCTTGCCGCTGCGATGCGTCTGGTTGGCGAAGCCAATAAGTACGTTGCCGATACCGAGCCCTTCAAGCTCAAGGCCCCCGAAGAGCGCGAGCGTTTGGCGACCGTGCTGTGGACGCTGGCGCAGGCTGTGGCTGACCTCAACCTCATGCTTTCGCCCTTCCTGCCCCACGCAGCAAATGACGTCGACCGCGTCATGGGTGGCGCGGGTGAGATCGCTCCCATGCCTTACATCAAGGAAGTTGAGGAGTTGGACCCCGAGGTTCTTCCCGCCGATTTCGCTGGTCGCACAGGCTACCCGGTCATTACCGGCGACTACACGAATGTTCCCACGTGGGAGCGTCACGACATTGTCGTTGGTACCCCGATCGAGAAGCCGACCCCGGTCTTCCAAAAGCTTGACGAGGCCATCGTGGAAGAAGAGCTCGCACGCTACGCGGAGTCTCGCCCCGATGACGTGACTGGAGCGTGACTTAAGGCTTCGTTCAGCCACTGATTTGGCTAAGAGCTGGCGCCAAGCAGACGGTGTATTCCGCTGCTTGGCGCCAACTCTTTGCGTCGAGAAGTCCTTGAAGGCATTCGTCCTTACTTGCTTGACCCCTTCTTTCGCGATGTAAACGAACTAATTCCTGCAATTGTCATGAGTAGGACGCCCAAGACAGCCAGCGTGGAGATCGCGATCAGAGCGAAGTCCATCATTCGCGCAAAGGCCAGTGCGATGAGGACAACGCCTGTGAAAATGACGATGCATGCCCACACCAGCTGCCCGATGCGTACTCCGCGATAGGGCGCTTCCTTTAGTTCCTCCGCAGACCAGACTCGGGTGGGAGGAATAACACCTGAGTGAGGCGTTGAGTGCGGTGTCTGTGTTTGGTCCGGGCTTGTTGCCCATGCCGCAGGCTGAGGGCTGGTGTACGTCGAAGACGCGCCTGAAGATGCGTGAGGCGCGCTCTCACTGGGAGGAACAGCAGGGGCGTCAGATACTTCAGCGTCGGCCTCGGATTGTTCAGCGGAAGAGGGGGCCGCGTCCTCGGTCACTGGAAGTTCCCGTGTTTCGGGGACAAGGCCGGAGGGAAGCGTTGCGGTCTCATCCGAGGCGCTGGCGGGCTGGGGGACCTCGGGAGCATCATTTCCCACGGGAAGCGGGGTGGTTTCTTCCTTGTTTGTGGGTAGGGGAACGGTCTGATCAAAGTCGTTGACACTCATGTCGGATCCTTTCAGTGCGCGCCTGCGGCGGACTCAGAGGCGTTAGGGGAAGCGGAAGGCGTTGGGCTTGCCTCTTGCCCAGCTGATGCGCTTGGTGAAGGCGTCGCTGGTGAAGGTGAAGGCGTTCCCGATGGCCAGGGATCACGATTGACGGAGCTCCCGCTTTCCTCGACGTTCACGTTGAGGATCTGTGGGGCATCGAGGTAAACCGTGATTCCTTCGCCTTCTTTCCAGGTCGGAGACTTGAGAATTGTGGGCGTGGAATCATTGAATCCTTGCCAATCCGCATCTCCATTCATGTCCAGAGTGACGCTCAGGGGACGATTCTGTGCGACCACCCGTACCGGCTGGTCTTGACGCGCTTGGATATTCGCAGAGGGGATGAGATTTCCGCGGACGTGGATATCCTTCGTGAGCCCATCAGGCGCATGGGTGAGATCCAAGTCAAGAACGACGACCTGAGAACCGTTTTGGCCAGCGATCTCGTCAGATTTCCATGTTGCCTCGTAATTGGAGGTCGAGACATTTCCCCAGTGCCAGCCGTCTGTAGTGGTGACGGCCGCGTAGCCAATTCCACCCAGACCTGCGGGGATAGCTAAGAAGATACCGATGGTTGATAGAGCGCTGAGTGCTGCGGAGGAGCGGTCGCGAATCGCTGCAACCAGGTGAGCAAAACCGACGATGAGAAGGCAGAGGCCGCCGCCAATTAATCCGATCTGCACCCAACTGTCAGCCGCACTTGTTGTCTTTAGACCATTGCGGTACATGAGCCAGAAGGTTCCAGCGAGCACCAACATGACCAGCCCGTAGATGCTCAAGACCGCTGCGCGTGAAAGACGGCGAGGAAGGAGTGGGGCTTGGGTGGGGAAGGGAGTAAAACGCGTTCCGGCACTTTGCGGAACTGTGTGTCCCGAGGTCGCGTACGAGGCGTTCCATTGTTGCCTCCATTGATCCCCCTGCATCTGGGGGCCAGGAGCATCTGAGGCAGGAGGGGGATAGGTGCCTGCAGTCGAGGCGCTAAAAGGGGAAGACGTGGTGGAGGCTGCCTCTGGCGAAGGCTGGGATCCCGGGAATTGCTCAGGGCCCCCTTGAGTTCGCCAGTCGGGAGTTGATTGAGGCATGGTGTTTCCTTGGAAAGTCCAATTTGATTTCGATAGCAAGATGGCGATGATGACGATGGCCGCGGGGAGCATGAGGAAGAAAGGCACCCTGAAGAAGACCGTCGTGATACCCAAAGCACCGCCGCCGAAGATCGCCATGAAGGCAGCGCCGACGATCGCCATATCGAAACGCCCCTTGAGCATTTCATCGACATGGATTCGACCATCGCGAGCCTCAGGCAAGAAGACCCATGCGAATGCATAGAAAATGCACACGACAGGGAAGAGGAAGGCGAGGACAACGATGAGGATCCGCACCGAGTTCACGTCCCATCCGTAGCGTTGTGCCAGACCTTGACACACGCCGCCGATGACGCGAGGCTCACCACGGAAGAAACCGGAGTATCGCAATGTGTTCATGAATCCTTTATCCATGCTTCAACTCTGCCCAAAGATGCACGAAGAAGATATAGGGGGATGCCCTGATCTATCCCCGATTTGTCGCTTTCTCTTCCCCCGAATCGCAGAAAACGTGTGAAGATAAACGGGTGAGTCACCTGCAGGACAATACCGATGCGCCTCAAGGCAGGCAGACGGGGTACGAGTGGACCCCGCCTCAAATCGTGCCGCCTCAGCGCGCCCTGCGACGCTCCAGCGCGCACTCGACGGATATGCCTCTTCCTTGGATTGGGGGCGTGTGCGCGGGAATCTCTTCGATGCTCGGTATCTCAGTGCGCGTCGTACGTTTCGCCTTCCTCATCGCACTTCCCGCCTACGGGCTCTCTCTTGTCGTCTACCTCTGGCTCTGGCTCACTGTTCCCGAGGACTCAGGTGGCGAACAAAGCGGGATTGGCCGCCTGCACTCGCCCCTGGCCTCGGCAGAAGAAATTGCCAGACGTGAAAGCCAACAGCGCAATCTGCGCATGCTCTTGGTGGGCCTCGGATCGCTTGGCCTCGCACTCGCGATTGCCTATCTGCTCTTTGCGGGGATTGCGGGCCTGCGCGACATCGCCTCCGCGATTTTGGTCATCGGCGGAATCTCCGCGGTGTGGACCCAAAGCACGCGCGCACACAGCTGGAAGAGTCCTCTGTTTATCCTCATCACTTTCGCGGGGATGCTCTTGGTCGCCGCGGGCTTGGCCTTGGCCTTCTTCCGCGGACAATCGCCCTGGGATCTTGCCCGAGGTGCGATCTTGGGTGCCTCCCTGATCCTTGCCTTGGGAGTGGCCATTATTCCCCTGTGGGTGCGCACCTCCCAAGACAGTGCGCGCAGCAAGGAACGTGAAAAGCGCGAGGCCGAGCGTGCGGATATGGCCGCGCACCTGCACGATTCCGTCCTTCAGACCCTCACATTGATCCGCAATAACGCTGACAATCCGACCTCAGTGCGCGCTCTGGCGCTGGGACAAGAGCGCGAGTTGCGCTCGTGGCTGTACACCGGACGCGAAGAAGCCGCGGACTCTCTTGCCGAGGCCCTGCGCGAAGCCGTCTCAGCCCTGGAAACCACCTTCGGTGTGGAAGTGGGCGTCGTGACCGTCTCTGATACGCGTCCAGGTCCCGGCGAACTCGCGATGGTCGCTGCCGCATCGGAAGCAGTATCAAACGCGATTCGCCACGCGAAGCCGCCCCTAAGTGTCTACCTGGAAGTCGGGCCGGGCGGGTCCGATATCTACGTCAAAGACTGTGGCGATGGCTTTGATCTCTCGCAAATTCCCGAAGACCGGCACGGGGTTCGTAACTCGATCATTGGCCGCATGGAACGCGCAGGCGGGAAAGCCTCGATCCGCCATCTTCCCAGTGGAACAGAAGTTCACCTCTCCATGCCCGCAGCTACACTGGAATAAGCGCACTTCACGAAGGAGAACACCATCATGACGATCCGGATTCTGGTCATTGATGATCACGCACTCGTGCGCGCAGGAGTGCGTAGCGAATTGGAATCCAGCGGCGCCGACCTTGAAATCGTTGGCGAGGCCAGTGACGTCGAAGGCGCAATTGCCGCCTGCCATGCGCTCCACCCCGATGTTGCGCTCCTCGACGTTCATCTCCCAGGAGGGATGGGCGGTGGTGGCGCTGAAGTTGCGGCCTCGTGCGCGGATGTTGAGGGGCTGCGATTTCTTGCACTCTCCGTTTCGGATTCCCCCGAGGACGTCGTCTCGGTCATCCGCGCGGGTGCTCGCGGCTACGTCACCAAGTCAATTTCGACCCCCGAGCTTGTCGAGGCCATTGGCCGCGTTGCAGCGGGGGATGCGGCGTTCTCACCGCGCCTAGCGGGTTTCGTGCTTGATGCTTTCGGTGGCGGAAATGCACCGATTGCTGCCCACGACGATGAACTGGACCTTTTGTCCGCGCGCGAGCAAGAAGTGATGCGTTTGATCGCTCGCGGTTACCCCTACAAAGAGGTTGCATCCGAGCTCTTTATTTCGATTAAAACCGTTGAAACGCACGTATCTGCGGTGCTTCGCAAGCTCCAGCTTTCCAATCGAAACGAACTCACGCACTGGGCCATGCAGAGACACATTATCTAGGGTTGCGGTGCAATTCACCTCGGCTCTGGCGTGCTCCAGTGGGAGTTGAGTGTCAACGGCGATACCATGAGAAGTCCCCAGAACTCGATGCCCAGGGAGTGGCGTTCATGCACAAGATTGGTTTCAATCGCGATCAGTATCTGGCCCTTCAATCCGAGCATATTGCGCAGCGCCGTCAGCAGTTCGGAGGAACCCTTTACCTAGAGTTCGGCGGGAAACTCGTCGACGATATGCACGCTTCCCGCGTGCTCCCTGGCTTCACCCCCGACAACAAGATCGTCATGCTGGCTGAGCTTGCTGAAGAGGCCGAAATTGTCGTCGCCGTTAACGCACTGGACTTCCAGCGCCGCAAGATGCGTGAAGACCTGGGAATCACCTACGAAGACGACGTCTTCCGCCACATCGATATGTTCCGCGAATACGGGCTCTACGTCGGCAACGTTGTGATCACCCGTTGGAGCGACTCTAATGAGCAGGCACACGCCTTCAAACGCAAGCTTGAAGCCCGTGGAATCAACGTCGCACGCCACTATCCCATCGAGGGCTACCCGAACAATATCGACCTCATTGTCTCCGATCAGGGGCTGGGCCGTAACGAATACGTCCATACGACTCGCCCGCTGGTGATTGTCACCGCTCCCGGACCCGGATCAGGCAAGCTCGCAACCTGCCTCTCTCAGCTCTACCACGATCACAAGCGCGGACTGACCTCGGGATACGCGAAGTTCGAAACCTTCCCGATCTGGAACCTCCCCCTGGATCACCCGGTGAATGTCGCCTACGAGGCGGCAACCGTGGACCTGGACGACGTCAATATGATCGACCACTTCCACTTGAAGGCTCACGGTGAAACCACGGTCAACTACAACCGCGATATCGAGGCCTTCCCGGTCCTTCGTCGACTCCTCGAAAAGATCATGGGAACCTCCCCCTACCAGTCGCCCACCGACATGGGCGTCAATATGGCCGGTTTTTGCATTAGCGATGACGAGGCCTGCCGCGAAGCCTCCAAGCAAGAGATCATTCGCCGCTGGTACAAGGCTTTGGCCTTGGAAGCTCGAGAAGACCTTCCTCCCGTTCAGTCTGAGCGCGCTGCGCGTCTGATGACGGCAATGAACCTGACCAGCGAGGACCGCCCCGTTGTTGCGCCCGCCCTGAAGCGCGCGCAAGAGACCGGTTACCCTGCGGCCGCAATGGAACTGGCCGACGGGCGAATTGTCACTGGAAAGACTTCGGACCTGCTGGGCCCTTGCTCCGCGATGCTCTTGAACGCGATGAAGCTTCTTGCAGGTATTGACGATGATGAGAAGCTCCTTGCCCCTGAACAGATTGAGCCCATCCAAAAGCTCAAGACCGAGCACCTGGGCAGCCGCAATCCTCGTCTCCACACTGACGAGGTCCTGATCGCTCTTGCCGGTTCCGCGCGCTCCAATGAACGCGCCGCTCTGGCTCTGAAGCAATTGTCGAAGCTGGCTGGCTGCGATGTTCACTCTTCGGTTCTGCTAGGCAGCGTTGATGAGGGAATCTTGCGCCAACTCGGCATGAATGTCACTGCTGAACCCGTTCACGCGACCAAGGGCGTCTACCACAAGCACTGAAAATGGATCAGGAACACTCACTTCCCAATCTCGGTTCTTTCCTCGATTTCGGCAGCGATTCCCAGGAAGACCTGCCCCTTTACGACCCAACCTCGCAGGCGGCGGGAAACTGGGGTTCAGTCGCCGATAGCCGAGGCCTCGGGAGCGATAGCGATCCCCTGAGCACCGGCGCGCCGTGGGCAGCGGCCTCGTCGCCGCAGAAAGACCCCGAAAGCTTGCTTGCGGGACTCAACGATCAACAGCGTGCGGCGGTCGAGCACCGCGGAGTACCGCTGCTGATCATGGCCGGTGCGGGCTCGGGGAAGACTCGCGTCCTCACGCATCGAATCGCTTACCTTTTGGCGACCGGCCAGGCCCGCGCGGGTGAAATCTTGGCGATCACCTTCACCAATAAGGCAGCCGCCGAAATGCGTGAGCGCGTCGAGGCTCTGGTGGGCGGGGGAGCGGCGCGCAGAATGTGGGTATCGACTTTCCACTCGGCGTGCGTGCGAGTGCTGCGTGCGGAATATCGTGCAGCAGGTTTGCGATCGACCTTCAGTATTTATGATTCGCAGGATTCTCAGCGCCTCATCCAGATGGTGTTGAAAGCGGCGGACGTGGATATTAAACGATTCACTCCTAAGCTGGTTGCCGCGCGTATTTCGGACCTCAAGAACGAGCTCGTCACCTGGCAGGAATACCGAGATGTCGCGCCGAATGACCCGATTTCGCGGGTCGTCGCCTCGGCCTATGAGGAATACGAAAAGCGCCTTGCGCAGGCCAACGCCCTGGACTTCGACGACCTCATTGCTCGCACGGTTCGACTGCTCAAAGACAATCCGGCGATCGCCGAGCACTACCACCGGCGCTTCCGCCACATCCTGGTCGATGAGTATCAAGACACGAACCATGCACAGTACGTGTTGGTGCGCGAACTAGTAGGCACTGGGAACGATGGAGTAGAACCCGGGCAGCTGACGGTTGTCGGCGACTCCGACCAGTCAATCTATGCCTTCCGCGGTGCGACGATTCGCAATATTGAAGAATTTGAACGGGACTTCCCCGGTGCACGAACCATTTTGCTCGAGCAAAACTACCGTTCCACCCAAAATATTCTGTCCGCAGCCAATGCTGTCATTGCCCGAAATGAGGGTCGCCGCGCAAAGAATTTGTGGACGGCATCGGGGGATGGTGCGCTGATCACTGTCGACGCCGCAGACTCGGATCGCGACGAGGCACGTTTTATCGTTTCAGAGATGGAAAAGCTCAGTGCTGCCGGGACCCGGTGGGCTGATATCGCGGTCTTCTACCGGACGAACTCGCAATCGCGAGCAATTGAAGAACTTCTGGTCCGCCAGGGGGTTCCCTATCGAGTAGTTGGAGGCACTCGCTTCTACGAGCGTGCGGAAATCAAAGACGCCTTGGCTTACCTTCAGGTGATCTCGAACCCCGACGACACTGTCGCATTGCGTCGCGTCCTGAACACTCCCCGCCGCGGAATCGGCCCGAAAGCTGAAGCCGACCTCATTGCCCACAGTGATCGCTATGGGATTTCTATGGGCGCGGCCGCCAGGGATTGCTGGATTTCTCAGGGCCGAGGCCTCGGGGAAGCAGAGGGCACTGGCCTGACTCTCGCGGAGCTTCCCACGGAAGAAACTGAGGAAACGCGAGGCGGAGTGGCTGGACTTAGTCCGCGCGCGGCCTCGGCAATCGGTGATTTTTGGGGATTGATCGAGGCCATGCGCCGCGCGGAACAAGCCGGTGCGAATGCCGCGGAGATCCTCGAAGAAGTTCTTGACCGCACGGGATACTTGGCGACTCTGCGACGCTCCCAGGATCCGCAGGATGCCTCGCGAGTGGAAAACCTTGCGGAATTGCACGCGGTCGCACTTGACTTCGCAACAACCAGCGGGGAGGTCGGGCTCGCGGGATTCCTCGAGCGCGTCGCCCTAGTCGCAGATTCCGACCAGCTTCCCGAGGAGGAAAGCGGGAGCGGTCAGGTGACCCTCATGACGGTTCACACCGCAAAGGGCCTGGAATTCCCGGTCGTCTTTGTGACCGGTATGGAGGATGGGACCTTCCCGCACCAGCGTTCGCTGGGCGAGCCCGAGGAACTCGCAGAAGAACGACGCCTTGCCTACGTCGCCATCACGCGTGCTCGCAAGCAGCTGTACTTGACGCGCGCCGCTGTTCGAAGCGCGTGGGGAGCGCCCCAGGAAATGCCTCCCTCACGATTTTTGGATGATATTCCCGCGGAATTGCTTGACGTGCGTCGCTCGAGTACTTCCATGGAACGCCTGCGCGGCGGCTATGGCGCGGGATCGGGGTACGGCTCGGGTTATGGCAGCTACTCGGGTGGTTCCGGGTACGGAAGCGACTACGGGTACTCGCGACGACGAGACGATGATGGTGGTTACGTTTTCGGCGGTAGTTCCGGCGGTTCCGGCGCGGGTAGCGACGGTGGTCCACTTGCGGGCCGAGGCCTCGGCGGATCGCGCGGCACGCCAGCCCCGCGCACGACAGTTTCGCGTCCGACCGGTGCAAGCACCCCCAAACAGACCCTCAAGCCTGAGGAAACTCGGGTTGGGGATCGCGTGCGTCACGCAACCCTGGGGGAAGGCGTGATTATCGGCTTGGAAGGAGCCGGCGAGCGAACCATCGCGGAAGTTGCCTTCGCGTCAGCTAAAAAACGCCTGTTGTTGCGGATGGCCCCCATGGAAAAGATCTAAGGCACTGTAGGCTTAAGACAGTAGCGCGCGAACGAGTTGCCGCGCGCACAAACGCCCCTCGGGCACAAAGTGAAGGGACACAATGGATCTCTACGAATACCAAGCACGGGAGTTGTTCGCTGCTCACGGCGTCCCCGTGCTCGCGGGAATCGTTGCAAGCACGCCAGACGAGGCTTTCGAAGCTGCACAGAAGCTGCTTGGTGAAAATGACCTCCTTGTCGTCAAGGCGCAGGTCAAGATCGGCGGACGCGGAAAGGCCGGCGGAGTGAAGCTCGCTCGCACCGCTGAAGAAGCGCGCGAGAAGGCCCAGGAAATCCTTGGAATGGACATCAAGGGACACACTGTCCACAAGGTCCTCATCGCTGCGGGCGCCGATATCGCCGAAGAGTACTACTTCTCAATCCTCTTGGACCGCTCGGGACGCCGCGAGCTGGCAATGTGCTCTGCTCAGGGCGGTATGGACATTGAAACCCTGGCCCGCGAACACCCCGAGGCCCTAGCCCGCGTGGGATTGGACCCGAAGGTTGGAATTGACGAGGACGTTGCAGCACAGATCCTGGGGCAGGCTGGTTTCTCGCGCTCCATGATTGACAAGATTTCCCCGGTGCTCATTCAGCTCTGGGATACCTACCGAGGCGAAGACGCCACCCTGGTTGAGGTGAACCCCCTGGTCCTGACCGAGCAGGGCGATGTTTTGGCGCTGGATGGCAAGGTGTCGTTGGATAACAACGCCGCTTTCCGTCATCCCGAACACGCGGCCTTCGCCGATAAGTCCGCGCAGGATCCGCGCGAGGCCATGGCAAAAGAAGCCGGGCTGAACTACGTGCGCTTGGAGGGCCAAGTGGGCGTCATCGGTAATGGCGCCGGCTTGGTCATGTCGACCCTGGACGTTGTGGCCCTGGCCGGTGAAGAGTGGGGCGTCAAGCCCGCGAACTTCCTCGATATCGGTGGTGGTGCCTCGGCAGAGGTTATGGCCAAGGGCTTGGACGTCATTTTGGGAGACGAGCAGGTTCGCTCCGTGTTCGTCAACGTTTTCGGCGGAATCACCGCATGCGACCAGGTCGCTCGCGGCATCGTCGGCGCACTGGAAACCCTGGGAGATGCAGCCTCTAAGCCGCTGGTCGTGCGCTTGGATGGCAACAAGGTTGAAGAAGGCCGCGCGATCTTGCGCGAGGCCGCGCATCCCCTGGTGCACATGGAAGAAACAATGGATGGCGCTGCTCGCCGCGCAGCCGAGCTGGCCGCGAACGCCTGAGACGGGACGGAACTGACTCATGACAATTTTTATTGATTCGACTTCGCGTGTCATCGTTCAGGGAATGACCGGTTCCGAGGGGCAGAAGCACACTGCTCGCATGCTCGCTGCTGGTACGAAGATCGTCGGTGGCGTGAACCCTCGCAAGGCCGGAACCACCGTGACCTTCCAGGTTGAGCCTTACGGTCCGGGCGCTGAAGACCGCGCCGCCGGTGACGTCGAGGTCCCCGTTTTCGGTTCGGTTGCACACGCTCGCGAAGAGAGCGGTGCGAATGTGTCGGTCATCTTCGTGCCCCCGGCATACGCCAAGGACGCGGCAATTGAAGCAATCGACGCGGGAATTGAAACCCTGGTCGTCATCACCGAAGGCATTCCCGTTCAGGATTCAACTGCTTTCGTTGATTACGCACTTGAGCGCGGCGTGCGCCTGATTGGCCCGAATTGCCCCGGAATTATCAGCCCCGGACAGTGCAATGTCGGCATTACTCCGGCCGATATCACTGGTCCTGGCCGCCTGGGCTTGGTGTCTAAGTCGGGCACTTTGACCTACCAGCTCATGTACGAGCTGCGCGACCTGGGATTTACGACCTGCATCGGCATTGGCGGCGACCCGGTTGTGGGAACCACTCACATCGATGCCTTGGAAGCTTTCGAAAACGACCCCGACACGGACCTCGTCGTCATGATCGGCGAGATTGGCGGCGACGCCGAAGAACGCGCCGCAGCCTGGATCAGCGAGCACATGACCAAGCCGGTCGTCGCCTACATCGCGGGCTTCACGGCCCCCGAAGGTAAGACCATGGGCCACGCGGGCGCGATCGTGTCGGGAAGCTCCGGCACGGCCTCGGCAAAGGCGAAGGCACTGGAAGCGGTTGGCGTGAAGGTCGGTCGCACTCCCTCGCAGACTGCGCTCCTTGCGCGTGAGGCGCTGGCTGCTCGATGAGCGAAGACACCACCGCAGCAGAGCGGACCACGGTCACAACGGTCTCGGCTCGCCCCACGATCCGCGTTGCCCTCCCGCAGGGGTGGGCGCGCGCAGTGCTCTCGGGAATCGAGGCCGCACTGCTCGGGTGGGCACTGGTCGTTGTCCCCACCTTGATCGCCTATGCTGCGGTGGCGTCGAACCAATGGCTGGTATCGACGACGTGGGAAGATGCTTTCCATTTCGCCTCAGATTTGTGGGGCGCTGCCCTTGGTGCGCAGGTGGTTTCCGGCGAGGTTTCCTATCGCGCAGTGCCTTTGCTGTTTGTACTGGTCCTGATTGGTCTGACCAAGTTGCTTCTGCTGCAGGGACGGCGTTTTCCCGCGGCAGCGCAGTGGATGGCGATCCCCGGTTTTACTGTGACCGCACTGCTTTTGGCCGGCGGTATTGGGACGCATGTGCGCATCTTGGGTGCACTCCCACTGGCCATCGCGATCCCGCTCATTGCGGCCGCGTGGGAAGTTGCCCTGGCTCCTCACAGCCTGGAATTACGGCTCGAAATGCCGCGGTGGTTGAGTTCGGGTGTGCGCACAGGGTGGCGCGCCTCGTGGGTTTTGGCCGCTTACGGCGGACTTTTCCTGTTGATTTCGGTGACCCAGTCCTGGTCGCGGATTCGCGGAATTCACGAGCTCTTGCTGCCAACCTCCACGGTTGATTCGACAATGATCACGCTCGCGCAGGTGCTCTTCATTCCCAACGCGATCGTGTGGGCGCTGTCGTGGCTTGCCGGGCCTGGTTTCTTCATGGGGAGCGATGCTCTGCATTCGCCGGCGTCCGCGCCGACCATGCCGATCCCCGCGATCCCGCTTTTTGGAGCGACCCCTGTGAGTGCTCCCGGGACCTGGGTGATTCTTGCGCTTGTTCTTTTCGGCGTGGGAGTGGGCGTGTACCTACGCCTACGCAAGGGCAGTGAATCGCTTCTCGATGACCTGTACCAAGGCGGTATCGCGGCTGTGGTGATCGCAGCCGTTTACTTGGTGACTTCCTTGGGTTCGGCCTTCGTTTTGGGAACTGGTCGCTTGGCCTTCCTTGGGCCCCGCATGTCCCTTTCCGCGCTGTGCCTTTTTGCCGAGGTGGCGCTTGGGATCCTGCTGACCGTGGCGGTTTCGCACCCGGTGAGTGTGGCGTGGGCGCGAGAGCTTGTGAGCGCTGGGAAAGCTCGAGTTCGCGAGCATCGCCATCACGAGGCCGCAGCTGGGGGAGTAGCTCCCGTGGAGCTGGCCCCCGAGGTGCCTAGTGAAGACGTGGCCGATGAGGAAACTGCTGGCGATTCGCTCGAAGTCGCCGACGAAACTCAGGTCGCGGAGAACCTCGGGGATGACGCTGAGGCGGCTTCGGCCTCGGAAGAAGAGGACGCACCCGGCAACTAAACCAACCCGGGTGTGGGGGAGCGCTCGCTACTTGGCCTCGTCGAAGAGGCCAAGGAACAGGTAGCATGGTGGGGTGACTTCAGCTGATCTTCATCCCGTCCTTGTTGTCGATTTTGGCGCGCAGTACGCCCAGCTCATTGCTCGTCGCGTGCGCGAAGCCAGCGTCTATTCGGAAATCGTCCCGCACACCATGCCGGTCGCCGAAATGCTCGCGAAAGAACCCGCAGCAATCATTCTTTCCGGTGGCCCCTCATCCGTGTATGAAGAGGGTGCTCCTTCCATTGACCCCGCGATTTTCGCCGCGGGTGTGCCGGTTCTGGGAATCTGCTACGGCTTCCAGACCATGGCCCACGCGTTGGGCGGAACCGTGGGGCGCACGGGAACCCGCGAGTACGGGCACACCGACGCCTCTGTTTCTGAGCAGTCCTGCCTGTTTGACGGGACTCCCGAAGGTCAGGTCGTGTGGATGAGCCACGGCGACGCCGTTCAGGGCGCGCCCGAAGGCTTCACCGTCACCGCATCGACTGCAGAGACCCCGGTCGCAGCTTTCGAATCCAGTGAGCGCCGCCTCTACGGCCTGCAGTGGCACCCCGAGGTTGGCCACTCGCAGTTCGGCCAGGACGCTTTGAAGAACTTCCTCTACAAGGGCGCAGGAATTGAGCCCACGTGGACGCCCGGTTCGATCGTTGACGAGCAGGTCGCGAAGATCCGCGAGCAGATCGGTGACGCGCAGGTGATTTGTGCACTCTCCGGTGGCGTGGATTCCTCCGTGGCCGCGGCGCTGGTTCACAAGGCTGTCGGCGATCAGCTCACCTGCTTTTTCATCGACCACGGTCTGCTGCGTGCGGGCGAGCGCGAGCAGGTCGAAAACGACTACGCGCGCGGCATGGGCATCCGCGTCATCACGTGTGACGAGTCCGAGCGTTTCTTGTCTGCTCTGGCGGGCGTCACCGATCCTGAGACCAAGCGCAAGATCATCGGCCGCGAATTCATTCGCTCTTTCGAGGCCGCCCAGAAGCAGGTCATCGAAGAGGTCGGCGCCGCCGGTGGCGAAGTGAAGTTCCTGGTCCAGGGCACCTTGTACCCCGACGTCGTCGAGTCTGGCGGCGGCGAGGGCGCGGCCAACATCAAGAGCCACCACAATGTGGGTGGTCTGCCCGAGGACATGACCTTCGAGTTGGTCGAGCCCCTGCGTACCCTCTTCAAGGATGAGGTGCGCGCGGTTGGCCGCGAGCTGGGCTTGCCCGACTATCTGGTGAACCGCCAGCCCTTCCCGGGTCCTGGCCTGGGTATTCGTATTGTCGGCGAGGTGACGCGTGAGCGCCTGGATGTCTTGCGCGCTGCGGACCTGATCGCCCGCGAGGAACTGACCGCTGCTGGCTTGGATCAAGAGATCTGGCAGTGCCCGGTGGTTTTGCTGGCAGACGTTCGCTCTGTGGGGGTTCAGGGTGATGGCCGCACCTACGGTCACCCGATCGTGCTGCGTCCCGTGTCCTCTGAGGACGCGATGACTGCCGACTGGACGCGCCTGCCGTACGACGTGCTGGCTCGCATCTCCACGCGCATTACGAACTCTGTTGCCGAGGTCAACCGCGTGGTTCTGGACGTGACGTCTAAGCCGCCGGCAACCATTGAGTGGGAGTGACGCTTTCTAGCGGCTTCCTAGCTAACTAAGCTGGATGAAACTGACCAGAGTAGCTGACTAAGCTGACCAAAATAGCCGGCTAGAGTAGCAAGCCCCGGCCTCGTCCCTGATTCGTGGGACGAGGCCGGTGTTTCTTTATTAGGCGAGCGTGG
>ERZ773254.885-NODE-885-length-14756-cov-3.084348_pt1 | contig 14756 bp, 12 predicted proteins | sample MGYA00580516_ERZ773254 | MGnify/ENA primary metagenome ERZ773254 (study PRJEB29015, sample SAMEA2738158) | human oral metagenome | biome: human oral; feature: human-associated habitat; material: saliva | place: China | collected 2192 ...
TACACCGTCCGTTCCTATGGCAAGGTTTATACCCTTATCCACGATTCTCTTGGTATCGCAAATTCCGCTAGCAAGCTTTAGATTGGAAACGGGATTGGTGACGACGGTAGCGTTATGATCCTTGATAATATCAAGATCCTCATCATCCACCCATACGCAGTGCGCGAGTGTGGCAGGTACACCCAGGAATCCTTGTATTTCAAAGTATTTTACAGGAGAGACGCCATGCCTTTCTATGCATTCATCCCTTTCCTTTTTTGTCTCGGATACATGAATATGCGTTCTTAAGTTTTTTTGTTCGGTAAATTCCGCAAGGGCTTTGCAAAGCGCAGGCTTTGATGTGTACTCTGCATGTATGCTGGTATCTATTAAAATTTCATCGTTATTTATTCCATGAAAATCTTCAATAAGCTTCTTTAAATCCTGCACTTTTTTAAGCTCTGAAAATTTTCCCGTAAGATCTCCGTCAAACCCGAGCGATATATTGGCCTTCATCTTGGAGTCCAATATACCCCGAGCTATGCTGTCACAGTAAAAATACATGTCGGTGGAACTCACTATCCCTGCAGATACTGCCTCTGCGGTGGCAAGCAGCGTTGCATTATATACTATGTCTCCATTTAACTTTGCTTCCAATGGAAATATTTTCTTAAACAACCATTCATCAAGTGGCAGATCCTCTCCAAGTCCTCGCATTATACTCATGGCAAGATGTGTATGAGCATTATAAAAACCCGGCATAGCGAGCATACCGTCAGCATTTATTACATCTTCACCCTCTGTATTTAAATCAAGGTTCTTACCGATTTTATGAAATCTGCCGTCCTTAATATGAATTGCGCTTTCCTCTACAATATTGAAATCTTCATCTAAAATCAATGCATTTTTTATTACCATATCCCACTCTTTCTATTGTCTTTTAACCGGCTTCCCTCTGTACCTTCCTATTAAACTTTCAAAATCTATTTCCATACTGATTATGCACAGGAATAATATAAGAGCTCCGATATAACCCACAACGCCAAGCCTTTCACCTGCAAATATAAATCCTACTATTGCAGATACGAGTGATTCAAAGCTCCCTATGATACCCATCCTGCTGGCGGTAGTATATTTCTGACACGAAGGTATTGCAACTGCTGTAAATGCCGTACAAAATATTGCCAAATAAAGCAGGGCTACAATCTCTCTTGTGGAAGCAACTGATATTGCATTTTTTTCGAATACAACCGAAAAAAGAAATGATAATACGCATACTATGACCACTTGAATGCTCGCAATTGCTATAGGATCCAAGTTCTCCTCCTGCACGGCCTTTTCTGTAACGATTATATTTACAGCGAAGGCAAATGAACACGCTATGCAGATGATATCACCTATACCGAATGTAAACTCACCGCCCAATGTAAGACATCCCACACCTATGAGGGTAAGGGCGGCTATAATTGCTATTTTTTTCTCTATTTTCTTCTTTATTACGAAAAACTCGATGAGTGGAGTTATTATAACAGCAAGGCAACACAAAAACCCGGCATTTGAAACCGTCGTAAGCCTTGCACCGAACGCTCCTGTGAGATAGAAGGTGAACATCAAAAGCCCAAGTATGGCGCCAAACTTGAGGGTCTTCCTGTCTAATGACAGTCTCTTTCTAAACACCAACAGTATTATTACGGAAGAAATCCCGAATCGAATTGCATTCAGCATGAAGGGCTCTACGCCTGCAAGCTCGTGTTTGATCACATAATAGGTGCTCCCCCACATAGCAACCGCTAAAATCAGCACGAGGTCTGCTATCTTGCTATTTTTCAAAACACCCTCCTAACCCGTCGCTACAAACATTTCAAGAACCAAATCCGCCGGCATCAGTCCTGTTTTTATCTTCTCATCTGCAGAATATGCATTTTTTAAAAGGTCAACCAAGCTGTGTATACTATATCTCCCGGCCACCGGAATGGATTTCTTTATTCTGTAAGGGTTGTATGGAAGAACTTTTATCATGCTGCTTTCGCCCTTGCCGAGTGCGATGCATTCCCTTATGGCAAGGAGCATTTCAAGTTGCGATATTATAAGTCCCAATAGAGAAAATTCATTTTTGCCCGGTATCATAAGATCCCTTAGAAGGCGCAGCGCCTTATCCTTTTTGCCGTAACCTATTGCATCCAGCAATAAAAACACGTTGTTTTCCAGGCTTTTAGATGTTACCTTCGAAATATCATCCTTTTTAATTTCCGCCTTATCCGTGCTATACGCAAGCTTTATCGCTTCATTTGCAACGCTGTAGAGATCCTCACCTGAATCCCTTGCCCCGTACTTAAGTTCTGAAATCAAAAACTCTGCAGCCTGATACGATATAGTTTTACCGCATTCTTCCACACGTTTTCTCACAAATGAATTCGCCTGAGATAGGCTAAGCCTTCCTATATCAAAAAACTCGCCTGCCGCTTTAAGCTTTCTGATCGGCGTTGAAACCGCCGCTCCGCCTAACTTTTTGCTGCCTATCAGCAGTATAACTTCACCTTCAAGATTAGTCGCTATCTCAGTGAGTTTCTCGATTTCGGATTTTACCGCTAGAGACTTACCTGCCTCTTTAAAGGCTTCCTTTATTACTATGAGCTTTTTCTTACTCCCCATAGGGAAGGTTCCCGTAGACATCTCTATATCAGAAGCCGCTACGCTTCCGTCATAAACCGTATAATCAAAATCAAGCATATCGGGATCGACATGCTTTTTTTTGATTCTATCCACTATCCAATCAAAAAGATATGGTTCATCAGACCTTACGAACACAAGCCCCGAAATATCTTTTTCAATGAGGCTCATACACTCCCTAAACCCTGCTACCGGTTCTTTACCGTATGCCATAAGACACTCTTTTCGTAATGCTCTGCAATATCATTTACCATGACCGTTGTAAATATTATATCACACGCAGTCCTGTCGTCTCTTGCAGAAAAGCTGAATTTATGCATACATTAAGTGATAAGATTACGGGTACAATGTTTCGATTAATTTGTATTTTTTACTGCACCATACTTGTGCACCAAAAAGAACGTCAAACATAAACAAAAACATCATTCGTAAACAATTTATTGCCTTTTGCCATATTTATTGAATAATTGAAGAAATGATGTCATACCTCTTTAAATTTTTCCCGTTCCCTCTATTGAAAATTCTCTTCTTCATAATCACCACCGTGCCCATGGTATCGTTTCTATATACTGCAGCGCCTACATTTTTGAGCCTACGCAATGTTTCCTTCGATGGATGTCCGTACATGTTTTTCCCCACCTGAATTACCGCTACCTTAGGAAATACCTTAGTCAAAAATTCATCCGTACTTGAATACCTGCTCCCATGGTGCCCTACCTTTAATACATCCGATTTTAGAGCCTCGCTTTTTATTATTCTTTCAGTATCTGCACCTGCATCCCCTGTAAATAACAACTTTAACCCGTTAAACGCAAGTCGTATAACAAAACTGTTTTCATTCTCGTCGCTTCCCATCTGAAGTGCTTTTGAAATGTCACTTCCCTTAAGATTTCCATCTGCAATATTTTTTTCACCTTGTTTCTCCGAGACATCTTCTTTAGGGTACATCACATCCATGCTCACACCCTTATCAAGGTTAATTTTATGTGGAGCCGTTAAAAACACTATGTCCTTTTTATTCATTTTAGTAGCCTTGGATATTAGATTCACCTTATCTCTATGATATTTCGTAACGATCAATTTCTTAACCATACCCTGCCTTGCTATTTCAAATAATCCGTCATAATGATCCCTGTGTAAATGCGTTAAGATGGCTAAATCTATCATTTTCGTGCCATTTTTTAAAAGATACGGCTTTAACACTGCATTGCCGATGTCTCTATTCATCTCGCCCCCACCGTCTATCAAAATGTTTTTACCGGAAGCCGTTTTTATATGGGTACAATCACCTTGTCCCACATCTAAAAATGTAATGCCTTCCTTTCTATGCGAATCTGTAAAAGTACTCATGGATAAGGCGCACATCAATATGCACACTACCATAGCCACTATCTTTTTCCTCCGCTTCCTTGCCTTCCACACCGCAAATATTTCAGAAGAAAAAAAGAATATGCCCCCATAATAAATTATAAGAAAAAACATCGATGGAGCCGGGACTACATAACTGAACCTGCCGCCCGCATAAAACCAATCGTTTACAGCAATGAGCACCTTACATACGGCATGTAAGAACGAAGTAATTACCTTTGTTATGACGAAAACATCAAGCGGCATTACAAGCAGTAATAACATTCCACCTACCACCACAAACCCCGCAAGATATACTACCGGGAAATTCACTAAAAAGCCGAACGGATTGAATAGATTAAATACACTTTGAGTGAACAGCGAAGTACCGAGCTGCACGCCTGCAAGCGATCCCAGTTCTTTAAACTTATAAAGCCGCCTTGCTATCACGGCTATGGTGATAATCGCCAGAAAAGACATCTGAAATCCTATATCCATGATCATAAGCGGTTTAGCTACCGCAAGAATAAACAGCACTACAAAACTTACATTTAAAAGATCAAATGCCCTATGAAGCCTTGTTGATATCAGATGAACCAGCACTATTGCAAACGCCCGTATTGTGGATGCGGCAAACCCGGACAACATTACATAAAAGAGCAGCAGTGCTATCACAACCAAGGCATAGATGTTCTTCTTCCTATGCCTCCAAAGTTTCGATGTTGCGAGATATATTATACCTATGTGAAGTCCGCTTATAGCGAGGACATGGGCGGTGGTATTCTCCCTGAAGCTTCTCTGCGTGTCTTCATCGATACCTGTTTTATCACCGGCTATCATCGCAAATACAAGCCCCGCTTCTCTCGCCTGCATGTTCTTATACAAGCAGGCTTTAAAACGTTCTCTCACCTCATATATGCATTTTTTTACATCGCCTCCTATACCATAACTTTTACCGATTATCTTAAAGTGCTGCACATCCACGTAAGCACTATACCGTATACCCCGAGACATCAAATATTCTCTATGATTAAATCCTCTCGGGATCCTGTTCGGTTCCGGCTGCTTCAGCTCTATATCTGTTTTCACCGCGATACCGACGAGGCTACTTAATTTTACATGTTTTCCAACTTCCGAACTGACCATGACCTTTTCACTCGGTAATGCCCTTCCGTTCGCCTCTATTATCCTTAAAACCAGATTTATCTTTCTATTGTCTCCGCCCTTCATTAGTCCCGTGGATCTTGAGATTGATTTCTCGTCACTCCTTTTTTCATATACATCTTCGATGTTAGCTCTTACATTGATTTTCTTGCCGATATATTTATCAAACCCTCCACCTGAAAAATAATTAAATGAAAAATTTAAGCACCCCAACGCCATGAGTACGACGGCAATTAACACCCTATGCTTTCCCCTGCAATGACCTTCGCCTTCGTTGAGCTTCACAAGCGTGAACGCAGGAAGCGCTAAAATCAAATTTTCATATCTTATCTCCCCGAATCTTCCCAAGAAAAAATCATAATGTAAAGCCATGCCTAAAATGTAAAACCCTGATATGAATATAATCGGTCTTCTCATTAAAGCCTCCTCAAGATAACTTATCACGCTACCCTTAAGGCTCCTGAAAATCGACAAAATCCGCCGTTTTTCGGCATCGGATTTACAAATAATGATATAATTGTTCTTGAGTTAATCACCTATAAGATGAGAAAGGATTCCGCATGAATATTACCAAAGACACTAAGGTTTTACATATTTTAAACACCTACCCCGAACTTAGAGAAAAACTGCCGAAATTGGATCCCAGGTTTAAGAAAATCAATTCTCCCATGGCAAGAATCTTAATTTCCTCGTGGACAATGGATGATATAAGCAAAAAAAGCGGTTACAGCGTAGAAAAATTAATTACGATGCTGGATGATATCATAGAGAGATAAATCCAGCTAAGTTATTGCAACCTAGCCATTTCATGGTATAATTAGCTACGTGATTTTTAAAAATATATGGAATTTGAAAGGTGCAACATGGATAAGAAACCTAGAATACCAAAATCAACTGCAATGCAAAGGGCTGCACATAACCTTGCCAACGAACTTCAAGACACGGATTCAAGACCAAGCCGAAAGGCGACAAGGCCAATGGCACTCGGACGCAAAAACAAAATAAACAATGAAAATATCAAACAACGGAGCAAAATGCCTCTAAGAAAACGAGGTAGCGGTTCATCCGGCGGCGGATCAAAACCACCTAAAAAAAAGATGAGTATAACAAAGCGCATAATTATATATATACTGTTGATTGGAATCGCAGTGGGAATAGGCATAACATCTTACGCTGCCTATGTCATATATAGCGCACCTAAGATAGAGCCAAAAAGAATCTACGATTCACTTTCAGAGCGTTCTACACTTTACGATGAAAAAGGCAAACAGATAGAACATATATTCTCTGAAACGAGCAACAGAAAAAATGTAAGCTATAAAAAATTCCCTAAAAACCTCACTAATGCCGTAATAGCTATAGAAGATAAAACGTTCAGAACCCACCACGGGTTTAACTTTATTCGTATGGCCGGCGCAGTGTTTGAACGATTAACGGGAAAGCAAAGAATAGGCGGCACAAGTACTATAACCCAACAGCTCGCAAGAAACGCATACCTATCCACTACCAAATCCGAAAGATCATTAAAACGTAAACTTATAGAGGCATACTATGCTATCGAAATAGAGAATAACCTAACTAAAGACCAAATAATTGAAGCTTATCTCAACTCCATCTTCTATGGACAGGGAGCATTTGGAATTGCGGAAGCTTCTCACACGTACTTTTCGAAAGACGTATCAAAGCTCAACTTAAGCGAATGCGCCGCCATCGCTGCCCTTCCGCAGGCACCTGATCATTTTGCGTTTTTTAAAACCATACCTGAAGGAAGCAGAGTATCAGCTAAAAATATCATAAGATACAAGGGCAATCAATATCTCTACAACGGTGAGGTATCTAAGCCTCGAAGAAATCAGGTTCTGCAAAACATGGCTGATCAGGGGCTTATAACAAATGCTCAAAAAAATGCAGCCCTTAAAGTCGACCTCAAGAAAAGATTGAAACCGAATCCAAGCAAGGGTAATCCAAAATATGCATACTTCTCCGACTTCGTTGTGGAACAAATAATAAGAGACCTTATGAAGAAATATCATTTAGATTATGCCTCCGCAAGAACAAGCATCTACACAAAAGGGTTTAAAATCAGAACTTCACTAAACAGGAACATGCAAAGTGCAATAGATACGAAGTTTAAAGATTCCGGTAACTTCCCTAACCTCACAAACATAAAAAAGGACAGAGACGGCAATATCTTAGATAAAAATGGCAATGTAGTGTTGCAGCCCTACTCAGATTTCTTTGGTGATAATGATGCCTTCACTCTAAGAAAGAGCGAATACAAGAAGACATCTCAAGGTATAAAATTACTTACCGGCAACAGGCTTAAATTTATCAAGACCAAGGTTCAGGACGGCAGAAAAGAAATAACGGATTACAGCATAGAATTTAAAAACATCTATAAATCCGACGGATATAGAATACGTATATACCAAGGCGGAGCTTTGCTCATACCTGCCAAATACAAAAGTATCGATTCGCAAGGTAATGTCACCGTAAGCAAGACATTTTTCTCAGAAAAAAGCACTAAATCCATAGTTAAGAAACGTGGTAACGAGTATGTATTTTCAAAATCCGGTTACATTCTAAAGCAGGGAGTAGTACAGCCCCAAGCTGCTATGGTGGTATCCGACATAAAGACAGGCGCCATTAAAGCGATGTCCGGAGGAAGAAATACGGAAGGTAGAAATCTCTACAACAGAGCACTTATGCCAAGGCAACCCGGTTCATGCATAAAGCCTATAGGCGTGTATGGCCCTGCGTTACAACAGGCATATGAATACCAGAAAAAAGGTTCTTCACAGAGTCCTATAACATATCCGGGGCTTGACGGATCTACTAAAACGGAGAACTATGGACGCTACTGGACGGCTACATCCCCTATAGTGGACAGTCCGATATATTACAACGGCAAAAAATGGCCAAAAAACTGGTATAACGGTTACAAGGGTACTACCTCTCTAAGGCGTGCTGTACAGCAGTCTGTAAATACCTGTGCCGTTAAAGTTTTCCAAAGTCTTGGACCTACATATGTAACGGAAAAATTAAGAGCGCTTGGAGTATCTACGATAAGAGATGACGGATCATCGGCAAACGACCTCAATCCTTCAGCACTTGCTCTCGGGGGTATGACATCCGGTATTTCACCTTTAGAGATGACGGCAGCCTACGCTTCCTTCCCTAACAAAGGTAAGTATGTAAGCCCTAAAGGATACTTGAGCGTTACGGATAGAAACGGGGTTACTCTACTTAAAAACGAATCAAAAAAGACCAAGGTGTTCGATGACGGTGTTGCCTTCATAATGACGGATATACTTCGCTCGGTAGTTACACAAGGTCTCGGTACACCTGCCTCCGTACAAGGTCAGCTAATAGCCGGGAAAACAGGTACTACTTCAGATACCTATGATATATGGTTCTGCGGATTCACACCTAAGTATGCCGCAGCGTTGTGGATAGGTAATGATGTAAATATAAATGTAGCAAATAGAACTCACAGAAGGTAGTGACTCGGCTTCACGCCTCTGGGGAAAAATAATGGCTGCAGTACTTGCAGGTAGAAGTCCCGGGAGCTTCCCGGCCATGCCTTCAAATGTAATCCGTGCAGGCGATTACTACATTCAAGGGACTCAAGGCGGACGCCGTGCATATCCTTCTTCCGGTCAAAACAACTATACTCGCCCGCGCAACAATACAAAACCGGCAGGAGGAAACAACAATCCACCTCCAAAGCCGCCTAAACCGGCTGAACCCGAAAATCCGCCGGATACACCCGAACCATAAAATTATCCACACATAATTTTCATTTAACCTTATAGGCTTAGCAATACTCTTTGCTAAGCCTATTTCAATGCTTATATAAACTTCAATGCATTACATTAAAAAACGCTACTTAAGTATTATCCAACCACCCTTTTTATTCGATCCGATACGCTTAATAATCCCTTTTTCTATCATAGATTGCAAAGATCTTTTCACTGTGGAAACTGAACAGTTTAATTTTTCTGCCATTTCAACGCGTGTTAATTCAGGCCTTTCACGTAAAATATCCACTATTTGCCGTTCTCTCTCATATATGTCTGCCGTAACATTTTTTATAGGGTCATTTATAGGGTCATTTATAGGGTCATTTTGAGCCGATAAAAATTTACCGCTTATGTGCATCTCTCTATTATGTAATTCATTCTTTTCATCAAGCAAAAGATTTCTTAAAAACTTTTCTAAAAATTCTGTCGTCTCATAAATTCCATCTTTAATATTATTATAGTTGGCCCTGACCAAAGCATTCCTAAAATACCAGGAATGTTTAGCAAACAAATCGTTTTCAACACCAAACCCAAGCATCCTAAGATATTTTATGAAAAATACCGCTGTAGTTCTGGTATTACCTTCGCCAAAAATATGAATCTGCCAAAGTCTTGAAATAAATATGGCTAAATGATGAATCGTTTCATCCATCGTCAATCCGTTAAACCTGAAATCCCTTTCTTGAGAAAAATCATATTCCAATGTCTCTTTAAGAGTTAATGATCCTGCATATGAAACGGTATCACCATCGAGCACCCATTCTTTTTTTGTGATATTATAATCACGAATTTTTCCGGCATGAGAATATATGCCTGCAAATAATTCTCTGTGAATTGAGATGTACTGTGCTGGCGAGAAATTAAAATATTTATCTGACAATAGTTTTGTAATCCTTGCAGATACTTTATCCGCTTCTTCTGTTCGTGCATCTCTATCCGGACAAACGCCTTTACTCTCATAGTAACTATTTATATGCTCGCCCACCTCGTCTATAGAAAGTTCCCCGTCAATACTCTTTTTTGCAGTCTCATATAAATATTCTGACGGTTTTAACCCATCTACATCCTGTAGACCGATTGCGGTAGACCATGCCTGACCTAATTCTCTTCTGCCGGGAGGAAGATTTTTAATATACTCGCTAAACGGATCATTATTTATATCTTTCATGCTCTACCTCCTTTTATATTCATTAATCTACTACCTAAAAGCCATAACTAGAATCTATTATTTTTTCGTACTATCTCATACATTAGTATCCCCGCTGCAACGGATACATTAAGCGAATCGAAATCGTTGACCATAGGAATTGAAACTTTATAATCACTTTCGTTAAGGCAAAGTTTACTTATACCTTTGCCTTCATTACCGAGAACGAGAGCTACAGAACCACCAAACTCCTGTTCAAAGCAAGAATCACCATTTGCATCTGCCGCATATACCCAAAAGCCTCTCTGCTTCAGATCCTTAAGAGCCGCAGCAAGATTTGTCACCATTATGCACGGTATGCTAAAAATTGCACCCTCTGAAACCTTTGCAACTGTAGGAGTAATACCGGCAGCCCTATCCTTTGCAATTATTATCCCATGTACACCTGCGCACCTGGCTGTTCTTATGATGGCTCCAAGATTCCTCGGGTCTTCTATCCTGTCGAGCACAAGTACGAGTGGCTTTTCGCCTCTACTATCCGCCAACCTCAGTGCATCATCTATATCGCTATATACAAATTTATTAAACACCGCAATGCACCCTTGAGCATCGTTTTCTGAAATGAATTCTGCTATTTCGTCATCATCTATATATTTCGGGCGCAAACCTTTGGAGATAGCAAGATCCTCTATTCCTTTTTGATTTTTCTTCTTTTTACTTGAAAAATATATCTTTTCTATATACTTTGCACTATGTATCAACGCCTCTTCCACAATATTTCTACCGTACACAAAAAACTTATTTCCTAAATCCGTCTTCTTTGCATCTCTGTTCTTATTTTTCATATTTTTACGACTTGTGTTATTTTTTTTTCTGTTTAAAGCTTTACCCTCCATAGTTACATCATTACGTAACTTACTGCCACGGGCACCTGTCTTTCGCCTTTCTTTACCTGTCATCATTACCTCATATCCTGTTATATATACAAAATTTAAATTTTACACCGTTTTCTTCTATGAGAGCTCTTTCACTCTCAATTACGAAATCCTTATCTTCATCTAAATTAGGGAAAAACGTGTCTCCGCTGTATTCATTATAAATCTTCGTAACAAATACCTTGTCTACATCATCTAAAAACTGCCTATAAATCGCACCACCACCTGCAACAAAGACATCAGCAGGAGACAGGGTCCTTACCGCATCAAGCACTTCCTCCTTGGAATGGCAGACATATGCTCCTTCAGCCTTATACGATGCATTCCTTGTGAGCACTATGGTCTTGCGTCCCGGAAGAGGTTTTCCGCCGGGAAATGACTCTAAAGTCTTTCTGCCGACTATTATAGTTTTGCCTATTGTCTTTTCCTTGAAGTATTTAAGATCCTTGGAAAGATGCACCAATAACCCGCCGTCTTTACCTATGCACCAATTTTCATCGACTACCACTATAGCATTCATGCAATACCTCTAATTATATAGCTATTGGAATATCGGTAATTTGTGGACCCGCTTTATAGTCTTTCACTTTTATATCGTCCACACTGAATTTATAAAAATCATCAACTCCGTCGTCTATAGAAAACTTCGGTGCGTCATATGATTCTCTACTGATAAGCTCCTCTATCATAGGAATATGCCTGTCATATATATGAGCATCAGCTATAACATGCACCAACTTTCCGGGCTTAAATCCGCACACTTTAGAAAGAAGATGAATGAGTACGGAATACTGCACAACATTCCAATTGTTTGCCGCTAAAATATCTTGCGAACGCTGGTTCAAAATGCCGTTGAGCCTATCTTCCGTAACATTAAAAGTCATACTATAAGCACACGGTTCAAGATTCATCTCGGAGATGTCGCTGAAATTATATATATTGGTCAAGATTCTCCTTGAATACGGATTATTCTTAAGCTGCCAAATTACGTTATCCACCTGATCCATCTCACCCTGAGCGAACTTATACTTCTTAGCCATCTGATACCCATAGGCCTTTCCTATGCTACCGTTTTCGTCGGCCCATTCATCCCATATGCTGCTGTTAAGATCCTTTATATTGTTTGATTTTCGTTGCCATATCCAGAGAAGTTCATCCACTGCAAGCTTTATGGCTGTAGGCCTCAATGTGAGCGCGGGGAACTCTTCCGAAAGGTCATATTCATTCACGATGCCGAACAGCTTTATGGTATGCGCCGGCGTACCGTCATTCCACTTAGCCCTTACTTTTTGCCCTTCGCTACTATAGCCCCGGCTCAATATCTTGCTGCACATATTTTTAAAGATATCATCCGCCTTACTCATTCCCCATCTCCTTTTCATCAATAGAATCGCTATGCCCGTCCAGCATACCTATTATGTTTGCTATTACTTCATCCATCCTTAAAGTGTCACCCGTCAAATACAGGTATCCCAGCAATGCTTCCAGTGCCGTTGCATATTTATATGTTATATGATCTACATTCTTAGGCTTTGTTTTTTGCTTTTTATTTCTGGCTCTTCTAAACACTTCCTTTTCTACATCTTCCAATGTATTTTCAAGCATTTTAGCTGCTCTCGCCTGCGAAACCGCACTTACGTATTTTATAGCCTTAGTATGTAAATTGTCTACTTGTTCACTTTTCGAAATGAGCATCTGCCTAATCTTTACCTCATACACCGCATCTCCCATGTATGCGAGCTGAGTGGCATTCATCCTCGCAATTTCATCTCTTTCCCTATCAAGCACTGGCTCTCTCCTCTATAAGACTTCAATGCTTCAACGACCTGCACTCGTCAGAAACATTGCAAATCCTAGCTTTTCCCTTCTACAAATCCTCTACGCCTTGACTATCTGCATACCCTCAGGCGTATCCTTTATCTCATATCCCAGCTTAAGAACTTCATCTCTAATCGCATCCGCTCGCTTGAAATCTTTGTTTTTTCGAGCCTCTTGGCGCTCGCCTGCAAGAATCTTCACATTCTCGGGTATTTCTTCAGTGCCTTCCCTCTGTAAAAATCCTAATATATTCGAAACTTCTTGCAGTTTTGCCAATGCCAGTCTTGCATATTCTTTACCGTTTTTTTCAAGCTGAGAATTAATATCGGTTACCATCTCAAAGATATCCGTAATAGCATCGGCGGTGTTCAAATCATCTTCCATATGCATTTTAAAGGAATCTATCCTCTTATTTAACTGATTTATGCAGTCTTCGCTTACCTCACCTTCATGGCCGTTTTCTATGATATACTGCAGGTTTTCCTTAGCACGTCTTATTCTATCGAGCCCCGCCTTAGCTTGGTGTATCAGTTCCTTACTGAATTCAATGGGATTTCTATAATGCCCCTGCAACAAGAAAAATCTGAGTGTTTCACCGTCGAATTCTTCAAGCAACTCTCTCACGGTAAAAAAATTACCCTTTGACTTGCTCACCTTTTCCTTGTTCATAGTGATGTACCCGTTATGCATCCAGTACCTGGCAAACGGCCTTCCCGTGCAAGCTTCGGATTGAGCTATCTCATTTTCATGGTGCGGGAAAATGAGATCACTGCCGCCGCCGTGAAAATCAAACGGTTCTCCCAAATATTTCAAACTCATAGCGGAACATTCGATATGCCAGCCCGGATATCCGCGTCCCCATGGAGAATCCCAGGTCATCGCCTGATTTTCAAACTTTGATTTTGTAAACCAAAGCACAAAGTCCCCCGGATTCCGCTTGTTTCCGTCTATGACAACTTCCTTTCTCCGCCCCGAACCTTCTTTGAGTTCATCAAGATTCAAGTTCGCAAGTTTTCCGTAATCCGGATAGGTCGTTATGTCAAAATAAAGATTTCCGCCAGCCATGTATGTGTGTCCGCCTGCTTCAATCTTTTCGATAAGAGCTATCATATCCGGAATGTGGTCCGTGGCGTTGCATATCACATCCGGCTGCCGAATGTTCAGGGAAGCGATGTCATTCATAAAAGCGTCGGTATAAAATTTCGCCACCTCAAGCACGGACTGATGACGTTCCTCGGCGGTTTTTACCATCTTATCGTCGCCCTCATCGCCGTCGCCCGTAAGATGGCCGACATCGGTGATGTTCATGACATGTTTTATGTCGTAGCCCAAAAAAGTCAAAGTCCGGTCGAGAGTGTCAAGAAAAACATATGCCCTAAGATTTCCGATGTGCGCATAATTGTAAACGGTAGGTCCGCAGCCGTAAAAACCCACAAATCCTTCCTTAATCGGCTTGAATTCCTCAAGTTTACGACCCATCGTGTTGAACAACCTCAAAGACATAAAAACTCCTGTTCACATTATTTTATAGAACGAAAATCACCACGCAATCACCGTAAAAGTAAATGCGATTTTCAAAAATGACACGCCTCAAGGAGGGGAAAGCCTTCCCCTCGCTCCCAAGCAGCCGCTTGTCCGCTACCCCTTCCCCTAGGGGAAATCCCCTAAAACCCCTTTCTTCCAAGCGAGTAAAGTTTAATGAAATTGGAAGCGGTTTTCAATCAATCGGAAAAAATTGAATGTGCCGCAAAGTGGTAAAAAATCAGCGACAACGCAGATTGCGAGACAAAGATGAAACTAAAAAAATATAAAGATTTGATAAAAATCCGGTAATAAAGAAAAAAAGCCTTAATTAAAAACTTGTCAGGGATGTCTAAAAACAATTTTTTGAGA
>ERZ773254.909-NODE-909-length-14446-cov-13.627059_pt1 | contig 14446 bp, 12 predicted proteins | sample MGYA00580516_ERZ773254 | MGnify/ENA primary metagenome ERZ773254 (study PRJEB29015, sample SAMEA2738158) | human oral metagenome | biome: human oral; feature: human-associated habitat; material: saliva | place: China | collected 2192 ...
ACCTCCCTTTTGTTTCCAAAGACTTCTCAAGCAAACGACTCAAGCTAGAAATAACTAAAGCAATCCCCCAATAAAGAAGCGCAACTGCCGTATAGGTTTCCAGCGAGTAGTTCCCTAAATTGCGACTGATCAAGAGATTGCCTGCACCCATAACATCAACAAAACCAATCGTATAGGCCAAGGCAGCATCCCGCATGAGATTGAGAATAGCGGTCGTTAGATTGGGAAGAGCAACCTGAACAGCTTGAGGAAAAATGATTCTCCAAAAGGTCTGACTTGGAGTCAAACCAATACTAAGCCCAGCCTCTGTCTGCCCCTTTGGAATAGCCTGATAGGCTGCCTTGAAAACCTCGGCAACAATAGCTGCAAACAAGAGAATCATCGTCAGGAGAACAAAAATAGTTTTAGACCAGTTGTTGATATCCAAACCAAGCCACCATTTCAGAAATTCTGGCAAGCCATAAAAGACTAGAAAAAGCAAGACAATCGGCGGTGTACAACGAAGGGTAAAGATATAGCCTTTGGAAATCGCTGCAAAACTCTTGTCTTCTCCTACTTGCGCCCAGGCCAAGAGACCTCCAAAAAGGGAACCAAGAAGAGTGGTAAAAAAGAGAATGGACAAGGTCATAGGAAGTGCCTGCAATAAGGTCGGCAAAAACTGAAAGACCTTGGAAAAATCATAAGAAACCATGCAAAACCCTTTCTAGTCTTGGAATTTCTGGTCTAGTCTTTGTCTACGTAACTAAAGACATCTTCTTTGAAATATTGCTGAGATAGCTTAGCAAGCGTGCCATCTTCTTTCAACTCTTTGATTGCGTTTTCATATTCTTTAGCAAATTTCTCACCCTTTTCATCACGGTGAATCAATGGATAAGTTGGAATACCCTTGTATGGGAATCAGCTTCAAGCGTCTAGCAAAAAGGAGAGAACCAAATTGGTTCCCTCCAAGATGAGTTTTTTCGTCAACCCATTACAGTTGATATAAAAACTAATTATCTCAGGTGGCTAACTTCGACTTGAAATTTTGCCTTTCTAAATCTGAATGTGCTAAACCGATGATCGACTTTTGACTAATCTAAGAGCATCATGGAATCAATAAACAATTTCTTTGTGAAATAACCATTTTTTATTAAGTAAGCTGTATATTTTGCTCTTGTGACCATTTGATCATACTCTTCTGCCGTACATTCCTGAACCATGCGGCTAGCTTCTTCCAAACTGGACACGACAAAGCCCAAACCTTTCTCACGGATATAGTCCGCATTAGAAAGATAGTCTGGCACAACCACAGGAATACCTGCAGCCAGATAAGTTGTCAACTTATAAGAAACATTTTCTTTGTAGTAGTCACGCTCTTCCGCAGGATTTTCGGAATTTCCCCATACTAGGCCAAATCCTCCTCCTTTAGACAACTCCAACAATAATTCCTGCTGAGTTCGCCAACCTTCAAGGTGGACTTTGGAATAATCTACTCCCTCTGCTCTCGTAGCATAAACATGAAGGGGGGTACTGTGTTTCCAGTCAACAATATGTGGAAAACGAGATGGGTCTCCTGAGAAGATTAATTTTTTCTCAAATTTTGGAGTATAGAGTTCCAAACCATGGGGAAGATCCCAAAGTTTTTGAACAACGTAGTTCTTGACGGTTAATCCCTCTGAAACGAGTTTCTGGTACATTTGTTCTGATGGTACTACCACCACATCACACTTGTTGTACATGTCAATGTGGGCCTTCATAAGATAATAATTGCTCTCAAACATTAATGGCTGAACATCATGGATAAACATCACCATTTTTACATGAGAAAGCTTTAACTTTTCTACCAAGTGATTGTCCCATTCAACACTATTCCATGAAGGAGATTGGAAAAAAACGACATCTCCATAAGATACCCCCGCGACAATCCCATCCATCCGCGAGTTCAGTTCTTCCCACGGTTCATGGCTTGCATCATAAAAATAGATCCCCAGCTCATTAACTCCAAACTCTCGAACAATTTTCATGACATTGTTCTGTGCCATTAAGGCCACACTCGTTGATGCTTGCCCAAATAAATTTGTGAAATGTACTTTCATTATTTTCTAAATCCTCGTCTCAGTAATTTCTCTAAACATTGTATCATAATTTACGGCTTTTCAAAAGCGTTTATATGCCAATTTTCAAGCTTGAGTTAGCTACTTCTAGGAATCTCATCATTTTAGAATAATGCTGATCCAGCATACTATCCAAGAAGACTAATTTTCTAGTTGTCAGTTTTAATCCTTTAAGTACAAATCTATATAAGATTTTCATTGATTCTTATCTTCCAAGAACGATAAGGATAGACCTAGTAGATATTTTTCTCACTCAATCTCACAAATTCGGTATCTTTTAGCTATGATAGATTGAATGAGTTGTTCCTGTTAAGTATATAATTTTTTGCACCTTTAGATTTCTCTGTTTATCTTGTGATGGCTACAAGCCTCACATATAGAATTCTTATGTGATCAAGTCACTCACTTCTTTTTAGAGATTTGAGAAAGTCAGATTTTTCCATTTTTCTTGCCAATTTTTCTTGGACAAGCGCTCTTGATAGAGTTTCATTCGGTCTTCATTATCTAGGAAATGAGGAGTCGGGGAAACTTGAAACTTTAAAATATCCTCGAGTCCATAGGGGGCAAAGAGGTCTAAAGTAGAATCTTCATTCAAGCGAAGGCCTACCGCCGTGCAGCGTTCTGGATACTTACTCATAGCATCACGAGAACTTGTGTAGGGCGCAGTGTGGGGACTGTGCAGATGCATATAGACCTGATTTTTCAACTCCCACTGATACTGGGGAAAGTCTTCTTTCAGCTCGCTCTCTATACCCAACGTATCTTCGTAAGAGATAGCTGGATCAAAGAAAACTACATCCACATCTGTTTCACGGTCAAAAGGAGATTTATCTGACAGGAGATTCCAGATAAAATTTCTGACAGAACCTGCTGCCAACCACGAGTCTTGCAGACCAAGGTCTCGGATGATGGTCAGAATAGCCATCATATCAGGATTTTCTCTAATACTATCTAGGATTTCTTGCTTATTTTTCATTGTATTCATAACCTAAATGCTCATATGCCTTGGCTGTCGCCACCCGTCCAGACCGTGTCCGCATGATAAAACCTTTTTGGATGAGGTAGGGCTCGTACATGTCCTCCACCGTCTCACGCTCCTCGGCAATATTAACAGAAAGAGTTCCTAAACCAACTGGACCACCACCGTACATCTCAATCATGGTACGAAGGATTTTCTGGTCCACATAGTCTAACCCTTCATGGTCTACATCCAGCATGGTCAAGGCCTTATCAGTAATGACATCATCGATTAAGCCATTCCCCATAATCTGGGCAAAATCGCGCACGCGCTTGAGGAGACGATTGGCGATACGGGGAGTTCCTCGACTGCGTAAGGCCAGCTCAGCAGCTGCCTCATGGGTAATTTCCATCTCAAAAATATCTGCCGTCCGCTCAACAATCTCTGTCAAGTCAGCATGGGCGTAGTATTCCATATGACCTGTAATCCCAAAACGTGCTCGTAGAGGATTAGAAAGCATACCCGCACGGGTCGTTGCACCAATCAAGGTAAAAGGCGGCAAGTCTAAATGGACACTGCGACTGCCTTCACCAGCCCCAATCATGATATCAATGTAGAAGTCCTCCATGGCACTGTAAAGCACCTCTTCCACCGACATGGGCAAGCGATGAATTTCGTCAATAAAGAGGACATCTCCAGGCTCTAAATCATTCAAAATCGCTACCAGATCACCCGCTTTTTCGATAACAGGGCCAGACGTTTGCTTGAGATTGACTCCCAGTTCATTGGCAATGACAAAAGCCATGGTTGTTTTCCCAAGTCCTGGAGGGCCAAACAAAAGAACATGGTCCAGCGCCTCATCCCGCATTTTGGCAGCCTCGATAAATATTTGCAACTGTTCCTTGACCTTGTCCTGACCGATATATTCACGTAAATATTGGGGACGGAGGGTACGTTCTACCAACTCCTCATCACCCATGATTTCATTATCTAAAATTCTACTCATGTTCCTATTATATCAGAAAATCATTCGTTCTATTTTACTAGAGGTTTTCTATTTGTTTGAATAAGTCCTAAATTACTAAAAATAGAGTTATTTCGTATTGTTGGTTTCCGTTTTGTTGCCATCTTGTCTTTTTTGCCAAGGCCATTTGAATTTTTTATTAGACTTTTTGAATTTGTAAAATTCGTTAACATCATCAGCGAATTCTTTTGCTTCAGCTAGTATAGTATCTAAAATTGACTCTTCTTCTTTATTAAGTTGATTTTTTTCCATTAGTATTTCTTTGAGTATAGTTGTATTTATAGATTCATCTAATAGGTCAAATGCGAGTGTGATTTTTAAATCATAAAGATTTTGAATATTGGACTCTTTTAGGACACTTAAATCATATTTGTGTTTCTTATTTAAAATTGTATCTCTAAAATTTATATTCCTACCTAATAGTTCATCTGTTGTAGTATCTAGTATTTTTGATAGTTTCACTATATTTTCGAGAGTGGGTTCAGTACGACCGTTTTCCCACTTCGCATAGGCACTCTGACCAATATCTAAAAGTTTGGATATTTGTTCCTGCGTATATCCTTTACTTTTTCGTTTCTCTTTTAATCTGTTTGGGAAATCTAGCATATAAATACCTACTTTCAAAAAATTCCAAATAAGACTATTTTTTGTTGACAATTAGTCTTATTTGGACTAAAATATAATTAGTCCTATTAAGACTAATTATAGCAAACTATACTATGTTTGGCAAGAATTGGGGGTAACTGCCTATGATTGTATAAAAAAAGTCTTTGATAATCACGACAAAATCAAAGACTGAACAAATTTACAGAACCATTATACCACACTTCTCATAAGAAAGGGGGAAATGGTTATAAAACAGCTTATTTTCAACTTGTACTTTAGTTGCTAGTAGCTAGTAACTAGTAGCAGGAGCAAGCGTAAGCCAGCGACTGCGGTCACTAGTGGTCACTAGCGGTCACTAGCAACTAAAGGGCTAGTTACTAGTAGCTGGTAGCTAGTAGCAGGAGCGAAAGCGTGAGCCAGCGACTGCGGGTACTAGCGGGTACCAGCGGGTACTAGTAGCTAGCCCTATTATGGACTATAAGCACAGACAAAGACGAACACAAAAAAAGCAAAGTTTGTGAAACCCGCCATCACTAATAGGCGGGTGCAACCTACACAAAAGTTGCCTTCTCGCTTACTCTCGCAAGGGGTTGAGGTGGTTCGCTGCAGCGATTGCCTTTAAACCCTAGAGTCCCAACGTTTTCACTGCATTTTCATGTATGTAGAAAAATTTCGATCACTTTGTGAAATTTTAAAATTTAATAAAAAATAAGAAAAAAGAGGATTTAAAAATGACTAAAAAACTTAATATCACTGATGAAAAATTTCCTTTAACTGAGCTTAATTTAGATATGAATCAGTTTGAATTGCCTAATGTATGGCGAGCTGATTTTTCGAAGGCAAAAATTAATCATGAAGCTGAATATATCAATGGTCAAAGGCATGATTTAGAAAATATTTCAAGTATAGTAGTACCAGCATTTGACGATGCTGTTTTAACCGCATTGGAAGGAATGAAAGTTTCTGTTGGTTCACTCAAGAATGCAGAAATTGAATTTATTGGAGATTTCATCAATATCGAAAAACAAATTGAACAAGAAAAAAATGTAAAAATAAAACTAAATAAACCACAAATTCGATTGAAAAACGAAGTGGTAAATAGAAGATCTGCTAAACGTGGAGAAGATAAAATTTGGTATCCAGTTATTGCTATCAATTCTGTAAAGATGGTAGCTGAAGGATTTCAGTTAGTTGCTGATGAATAATACAGTTACTTATGATTGGCTTGCCGTTAGCGTAAAACCTAGGTATGAGAGTCCGACAATTTCTGTTAAGTTTGTGATAGAAAATATACTAAAATTGAATTTTAAAGATTTTGTTCTGAATTCATATGGTATAAACCGCTATGGCTATCATTATTCTTTAGCAGATATAAAACTGTATTTTTCATTAGTTGATGAAGATATTATTTCTGAAAAAATGGGGATTTTCATTGAAATGCGAGGTTCTGGCTGTAGACAGTATGAAGAATACATGGACGGTAAAGCTAATAATTGGACGGACTTATTTATTCGATTAATAGAGGAAAATGCCCATTTTACAAGAATTGATATAGCTAATGATGTTTATGACAATTCTTTAAATGTTCAAAAAATATATCAGTGTTGTAAAGAAATGCTATGTGTTACTCGTTCTAGACTATATACTTATTATGAAAAAGGCACTTTAGAAACTGGGGAAATCGTTGGTGAGACGGTTAATATTGGCGAAAAAGGTGGAGACAGCCAACAATGGAGTATATATAACAAAGCACTAGAACAGATTAATTCAAATATAAAAGATTGGGTAAGGTCTGAATTACGTTTGTTTGGTCAGAAAGCCAATGAAGTTGCGAAATTGATTGTAACTAGAAAGCCGTTAGAAGAAATCTTTTTTGAAGTTTTAAACGATAGTTACCGTTTCATAAAAACTAGTAATAATTCTAGTGATAAAAATCGCTGGAGACGTCCCAATTCTAAATGGTGGGATAATTATCTAGGTACACAGAAGAAAACAAAGCTGGAAATTAAACGAAAGAAAAGAACACTTGAAACAGCGCGGAATTATTTAGAAAAACAAATGAGTAAATCTTTGGCGCTTGTTCTTGAGGCTGAAAGGCAGGCATACGGAGATGATACAGCATTTGATTATATAATAAAGTTAATTGAAGATGGCGGTAATAAACTCACCGAAAACGATAGGACTTTAATCAGGCAGTATGCTTTAGAGAAAAATAACTCTAGTGATTGGGGGGAAAAATATTGAGTATTTTAATATTTACAGATAAAGTCAAGGTAAAGCCATGTAGATTGAAATATCAATCTTACATGGTATGTTTTACCACTTTTGAAAAATGGCTTGTTACGAAAAAAAAGATGCGTGAAAATCAATCACACATCAAATACAAAAAACTATATAAAGTATAACATACAAAAAGGAGAAAGACAATGACAAAATTTGTAACTAAAAAAGACTTAATGAAATTAGGTTTTTCATCATGGCAAGGGATGATGTTAGTTAAACAAGCTAAGGCAAAACTTGCTAGTCAAGGCTTAACGTGGTATGAAAGTAAGGGGCTCGGACGAGTTCCTTTAGAAACTGTTGAGGAACTTCTTGGAGTTAAAATTGACTTTGAGAATGTCGAAGATACTCAAGATTATGCCTAAAAAAAGTAATGTCTATTATGATAAAGAGACAAAAACATATTATTCCGTTGCGTCTCTTGGTTTTGATAAAATTACTGGCAAGAGAATGCAGAAGAAAAAGCGTGGTTTTAAAACACAAAAAGAAGCCAAAGACTGGCATACTGAAACCATGGCAAAACACTCTAAAAAGGCAATTACAAACGGCATAAAGTTGACTTTTAAGATGTTTCTTGATAACTATTATATCCCATACTATGAAAAAACGGTATCAGCACGTACTTTTTATACCTTTTCGTCAAATTTAAAAAGGTTAGTATATTTTTATGATATGAAAATAGTGGATATTAAGCCGATTCATGTAGGATATTGGCAGACAGAATTATTAAAGGAAGAGTTATCAAATACTTATGTTAGATTGTTACATGGAACTTTAGTATCAATTTTCAACTTTGCTTTAAAGCTAGAAGTCATCTATGAAAATCCGGCTACAAAGCTAGGAAATGTTTCCAAAAAGCGGCAAGAGATTGATTTTTGGACGGTAGAAGAATTTCAGACTTTTATATCAAGTTTTGACTTAAACAAGTATAAGGAGCGTTTATATTATACTGCTTTTACTTTATTCTTTATGACTGGTTTGAGAAAAAGTGAGTTACAATCCCTAACATGGCAAGATATAGATTTCTCTGATAATTCTCTTATGGTCAACAAATCTTTATACTATAAGAGTAAAAATGATTGGATTATTAATCCGACAAAGACAATAACAGGTGTTAGAAAAATCTATTTAGACAAAACAACCGTAAAAATCCTTTCTGATTGGGAAAAATGGCAAAAGGTAGAAAATAACAATTTTGTTTTTTCTCAAAAAGGCTCTCCAATGTCTCCTACTAGTTTTCAGTATATGTTAAAAAAACATTGTGAACTTGTTAATATTAAACCTATCCGTATACACGCTTTAAGACACTCCCACGCTAGTTTACTGCTTTCTTTAGGAATGAATGACCTGGAACTTCAAAATAGGCTAGGACACACGAATATAAGCACTACGCTAGGTACATACTCCCACTTACGTCCTACGGCTATGAAGGAGGTAGCAGATAGGCTAGATGGCATACTCTCAATTAAATGATTTAAATATTTTTTAGTCTGTAAATAGCGAAGTCTTTTGCAGATTAAAAAGTATTGCAAAAGGCAATAAGATTTCACTTATTGCCTTTTAAGTTTCCAAAATTGTTGCCATTATGCTATATACTTGTGATAAGCCTTGATTTCACGCTACTTTCACTAATTTATTACTTATATTCCTATTATAGCAAAAATCCAAGCCACAAACAAAAAAGCCACCTGATTGGGTGACTTCTTTAGGGAGATTATTATGAAAAAGAAAAGTTTAGGATTTCATTAAATAAAGGGTACTCAATGAAAATCGAAATCAGACTAGGCAGATAGACGCAAGCATAACTATAGTTAGCTAAGTCGACTCTAACGAAGTATGGTGAGATTTTCGAAGAGTATTAGGAGGTCTTTATTTAATGATTATATAATACACAAGGAGACTTAAAATTCCCTTAATTTTTAAATCAATCACTAACAATTTTCTTTAACAGCTGTTTGACCTGCAATACGTCCAAAAGTAAAGATATCCGTAAGCGAATTTCCTCCTAGACGGTTACCTGCATGGAGTCCACCTGCGACTTCTCCGGCAGCATACAAACCAGGGATAATCTGACCGTTTTCATTCAAAACGTGTGTTGAAGTATCAATCTTGAGTCCACCCATTGTATGGTGAACAGCAGGTTTTCTTGGTGTTGCGTAGAACGGTGCGACCTCACACTTGAGATCGAAACTACCTTTATTAAATTCAGGATCAAAACCTGCATCTACATAGGAATTGTAATTCTTAATCGTTTCCACTAGAACTTGTGGATCCACACCAATCTGAACCGCCAACTCTTCTATCGTATCTGCACGATAGAGAGTACCTGCTTTGACTTGGGCATCGATTTTTTCTTGGCTAGTATTGTAGGCAGTTTCCTTGATACGTTCATCTGCGATTAGATAGAACAAGCCTCCATTATCAATCGCCGCTTGAGATAGCTTGTCTCGGCTACCGTACTCATCTACAAAGCGCTTCCCTTCAGTATTTACCATGATGAAGTTTGCTGGAGGAACTTGAAGTCCTGAGAAAAGGGCTCCTGTCACTGGATCGGATACTGGCATCATTTGACTAAAGCCCATACCCACCAAATCTGCACCTACACTTTGCCCTAAAAGAATACCATCTCCTGTTACAGCTGGTGTATTAGATGTAGCAATATCATCTGCAATTTCAGTCCAGTAGGTATTGTATTTTTGTAGCATCTTTGTATTGGCACCAAATCCTCCAGAAGCTAGAACAACGGCATCTGCATTGACAATGATGGTTTGACCGTTTCGACCTTCTGCTCTGACACCCTTGACAGCCCCTTCTTTTACAAGCAATTCTTTAACTGGAGAGTCAGTCAAGATTTTGCCTCCATTTTCTAGAACATATTTTTGTAGGACGGATATAAAGGCATACCCCATTGGTTGAACCGGCTTATGGCCACGACGCCAAAGGGCTCCAACTGGCATTGTCACTTCACTACGAACAAATTCAACACCGATGTCTTCCAACCAACGAACAGACTCTAGGGCTCGTTCAGTTAGGACAGATACTAAATCATACTGGCCATGAATTTCATTTCCTTGTAAATCTTTTCGTTTCCCACCGATATAGGTTTGGATACGATAGAGCAAGGTAGAATCGAACAAATAGCTCGGGTCCTGCAAATACTGCTCAACCTCAACTTTCAAGGCTCTAAAGTCCTCTAGATATTCTGGATCAATCGTTGATTCATCTGTCGCAATCAATTCTTGAAGCGTATGAGCCTCACCTGGATGAGCTGAGAAGGTTCCTTGCCATGCTGGGTCTGGTGCATTCATTGGACCACCTGCACGAACAGTATTTCCTCCAATTGCTGGGAATTTCTCTACGACAATTGGCTTCTTACCAGCTTGTAAGACTGCTGCAGCTGCAGCTAAACCAGCTCCTCCACCTCCGACAATGACCACGTCTGCCTGATAAGTTTTATCTTCTTTATCCAAGGCAGATGGAGCTTTGGAACGTTTGCGTAAAACATCTGGATTTGCACCCGCTTGTTTGACCGCACGCGCAACCCCATCCAAGACACCATTTGAAGTCACAGAAGCTCCTGATACTGCATCAACATTTAAGGTTTGCCCTTCAATGATTTCTGCTGGAATACGAGTGAAGACAACATCTGCGATTCCTGAAGATTCTCCAGAAGAATCGATTTCAATCTTTTCAATACGGTCTTCAGAAACTGTGATATCCATTGGTAATTTACCATTATGTCCTTCAGTTGTAACATGATAAGTTCCTGGTTCAAAGCGAATTTCTTCAGGAAGATTTAGCTGGTTTGCAACGGATACAAAGCGAAGAAAACGATAGAAACAGCTATCTAAGAAATCGACTGTTCGTTCATCAACCAAATCCCCATTTGCATCAAATGCTCGATGAGCTCGACCAAGTAAAAATTCACTTCCTGGCATAACTGTTGCGTTTACCCCAGGTGCATCAAGAATCTGACGAAGATGAAGTTGGGCACGCGAAGAACCTTGAACATCATAGGACGCTCCTACAATCATGGTTGGCTTCCCATCTAGTGGATGAATGTTAAAAGACAACCATTCGAGCAAACTATTTAAACTTGATGGAATTGTATGATTGTGCTCAGGTGTCGAAATAATCACACCGTCTGCTTCTGAAATCGCTTGGTTAAACTTCTGAATAACAGGTGTATCTGTTTGATCGTCGGTTTCATTGAACATCGGTACATCGGTAATTTCTAAAATCTCAATATCGGCTTTTGACGCAAAATGTCTTTTCATAAATTGCAACAAACTACGGTTATAGGATTGTTTAGCATTGGTACCAACAATAGCTACTAATTTCATGGATTGTTCTCCTTTCTTGAAATACTTATGCTTTCAACCATTCTTCCCAGATGAAAGATTTCTTACGATTTGTATCTTCTGGTTTGACCAAAGCCTTTGTTAGTTCAACAAAGCTTTGGAACTCTGCAAAATGTTCTTCCAACTCTGCGACTTTTTCAGGGTTATTCAAATTGCAATCATCATCCAACACCTGTTCAGAATGACCTAGGAAAAATTCAGTCCCTGGCATAACTCTCGCTTTTAGTTCAGGCGCATCAAGAATCTGACGCAAATGTGCTTGGGCTCTAGATGTTCCAAGCAATCCAAGAGAAGCTCCGACAATCATCGTTGGTTTGTTAATCAAAGCGCGACTAGTATATGCAATCCATTCCAAGGCTGAAGCCAAGGGTGCTGGTATCGTATGATCATACTCAGGCGTTGAGATAATCACACCATCTGCCTCAAGGATCTTTTCTGAAAAAGCTTGAACTTCGGCTGGCGCTAGCTTGTCCTCAGGTTCGTTAAATGCTGGCAATTGTTTGATTTCTAACACCTCAATGTCGGCTTTATCTGAAAAATGCTTTTGCATAAATTCCAAGAGTTTCCGATTGGTTGAGCGGTCAGAATTTGTTCCAACGATAGCAACTAATTTCATCTTGCTACCTCCCTTATTTGTTTGATTTAATATCATTATACAACTTTAGCCCATCATGTAAATCGATAATCCTAAAACATTGTGTTATTCTATCAGTTTATCTTAGTTTAGTATAAGTTAGTGAAAAAATTAACAATATTTTCCGAGAAAGTATTGACCCTCATTTTTAACTATGTTATAGTCTTTGTGAAAAATGTATTAAGTTAAAGGAGGGTCTTCTTATGAAAGAGACATTCAATCGTTGGCAAGTTTTAGCTGCATCAACTGCTATTCTCCTCTGTACAGGTGCTGTCTATTCCTTCTCCGTTTTTGCTGGGCCTCTCAGTTCTTCAACAGGATGGTCAATGTCCGAAATCATGCTCGCATTTGCAATTAACTCAGCAATCGGACCTATCCCCATGATTTTCGGAGGTTATCTGGTAGATAAGGGATATGTAAAATGGACAATCGCCCTTGGCGCCCTTCTATTTGCTAGCGGCTTTTTCCTAACTGGTTATGCTAGTTCACCAGCCATGCTCTATCTAACCTATGGTTTAATGGCAGGCCTCGGACAAGGATTTGCCTATTCAGGAGCCCTCTCAAATTCTCTTCGCCTTTTCCCAGATAAGCGCGGTTTAGCTTCTGGGATTCTAACAGGAGGTATGGGATTTGCCGCAGTTATCGCGTCACCAGTTGCAAGCAGTCTCATTCAAAAACAAGATGCCTTCTTTGCTTTTCGAACAATTGGGCTAGTCTATATTATTGTTACTATCGCTGCAATTTTCTTCATCAAGGCTGCACCAAGTGGCTACCAACCAGCCGGTTGGAAAGCTCCCGTACAAACTAAACAAGGAACTGCTAATAAAAACTGGAAAGAAATGCTACAAAGTCCGCTATTTTACATTATTATCAGCATGTTCTTTGTCGGCGCTTTCTCTGGTTTGATGATTGCCTCTCAAGCATCACCAATCGGTCAATCCATGTTTGGTCTCTCTGCAGGAACAGCAGCACTCTATGTCTCTCTTTATTCAATCGCGAACTCAAGTGGTCGCTTTATCTGGGGCTCACTCTCTGATAAAATTGGGCGTTCTCAGACTCTATTGATTATCTATTCAGTCATCGTTTTGGCACTCTTCTCCCTAACAATCGTCCCTGGACAATTTGGCTTTACGCTAGGAATCATCGGTCTTGGCATCTGCTTCGGTGGTGTTATGGGGGTATTCCCATCTATTGTCATGGAGAACTACGGACCTGCAAATCAGGGGGTCAACTACGGTATCGTCTTCACAGGATATTCTTTAGCTGCATTTTTTGCACCTAAGGTTGCGGTTCAAATGGCAACAGCCAACAATGGAAATTACAGCGCCGCATTCTACGTCGCTATCGCTTTAGCAGTTGTCGGACTTCTCCTAAACTTCCTTTATATGAAGAAGAAAGGTTAGAGAAAGATGTTCTCGCTAAATGATCATTGCTAGTCTAAAGCAGAGTCGGGATTTTTTGTCCCGGCCTTTTTTGGTATAATAAAACTAGAAATAGCTTATCAGGAGGTCTTATCATGGCTCAGCAATCAAGACTTTTACGAGATAACCCATCTGGTTTCCCCTATGATTTTGAAAAACAAATCTTATCTAAGCAATCAGCCGATACAATTTACCATTGGCATCCTGAACTCGAGATTATCTATGTCAAAAAAGGAACTGCTACCTTGTATATCAATTCTGAGCGCTTTGAAAGTCATGAAGGCGATATTTTTCTGATTCAGCCAACATCTCCTCATGCTATCTACTCTATTGAAAATCAAGAACAAATTTCTACAGTTTTTCGCATCCATCTAGATTTCCTAGGTAGGAATCAAATAGACAGCTTTAGCCAGCGCTATATCCAACCTCTATACTCCGGCCATTTTTATCTCACCCCTCGAGTTTCACCAAATGACCATGCCTATGAACAGATTCGCGATTGTCTTTTTTCTCTCTTTTCTATCCTTGAAGAACAGAGTATTTACTACGATCTCCTCCTTAAATCCAAACTCTATGAATTTCTCTATCTTCTCTTTAAATACAGGTATGTCAATCGCCACTATACGGATGACACCTATCAAAAATACCAGAAATTAAAAGAAATGATAAGCTATCTTGAGCAACACTATGCAGACCCCATTCAAATTGATCAGCTTGCTTCAACATTTGGATATAGCAAAAATCACTTTATGAATATATTCAAACAACACACTGGGACAAGCTGTATGGACTATCTTATACGATTGCGCCTGGAAAAAGCTTGTGAAAAGCTCGTTCAGACCAATCAAAGTGTTCAAGAAATAGCAAGTCAGGTCGGTTTTACCAACCTCTCAAATTTCAATCGACAATTCAAACAACACTTCCAACTAACTCCTAGACAATATCGAAATCAACAACTCAAAAAAGAATCCTAACTACATGTCTCCTTAGTGACTCACTGGGGAGAATTTTTTTCAAACAAAAAAGCCACCTGATTTGGTGGCTTCTTTAGGGAGATTATTATGAAAAA
>ERZ773254.911-NODE-911-length-14437-cov-5.774579_pt1 | contig 14437 bp, 16 predicted proteins | sample MGYA00580516_ERZ773254 | MGnify/ENA primary metagenome ERZ773254 (study PRJEB29015, sample SAMEA2738158) | human oral metagenome | biome: human oral; feature: human-associated habitat; material: saliva | place: China | collected 2192 ...
TTGATTGATGCTTACACGGTAGAAGCCGTTGTTTGCGAGCTGTTGCCCAAGGGTTACCGTTGATGGTAAGCCGATGATATTGATCCCAGCTTCTTTCAAAACTTGCGACATGATACCCGAACAGTCACCGGTACCATCTGAACCGTTACGGCTTCCGAACATTGAATAGGTAATCAGCCCGCGACGACTAGTAAAACCGTTAACGATAGATTGTTGTACACTCATGTTTGACCTCTCTATTTCTTCCACTCATCGTTAGCTTTTTTGACTGCTGCTTCAATAAAAGTATTGAGCTCTTCGTTTGTCAAGTGGATATTTTGAGATTCAAGGCCCTCGATCAAACTCGTTTTAGCGTGCTCTAGCTTATCCTTCCCGTGAATATCCAATTTGTCCGCGACTTGCTCTGTAGCGTTGACCGCATTTTTAGCCAAGATCTCAACGATCTCGATTGCTTTCTTGCCACCACGCATAAGCAAGTATTTTTTGATTGCTTGTACCACGATCCCTGTTAATACCACTAAAATGCTCATTGCTGATGATGTGATAATGCTTGTGATTTGATTCATGCTATTTGTCCTCTTCTATTTTTAATTCCAAAAAGCGCTCGAAAAACACTTTAATAGCTCCGTTTCCGCCTAATTCGACGTAACTCTCGTATAATTTCGACAGCTCCTCTAGTTCGTGCTGGTTCGTATGTCCGCGTTTTAATGCGTTTTTTAAGTTCTCCTGCAATCGAAAACGTTGAAGCCGTTGTAAGCCTTTCCCGATGATCGTCAAATTCTTATTGTTATCTTTCCCGATTTCTTCCACGTTCGATACTGACTTCTCGAGGGTGTCTATCTTATTAGATAGACCCTCAAGACGTTTGTCAGCTTCTTTGGAAGTTTTTGTGCTCTTAAAGGAAAAGTAACTGGGAATGATCACGACTAATACGGGAGTTAATTTGTCAACTAATGCTAATAGGTCCAATTTCATCACCCCCTTTTAAGAAAAGTGATTTTATTGAACCGGTTGAGTTTCCAAGTCTGTATTTTCTTTAGGCTTCGTCCACTTCCAAACTGCTAGCTTACCGTTTTGCTCAAGGCTTGTGAGTTGGTCAAGCGTTTCTCCATTGTAGGTAAAGTCTGAGTTAACTTGTACCATTACACGGTTACCCTCACCATATTGTGCGCTGTGAGTGGTATCCTCAAGTGTGAAGATTTCCTGTGACTTGTAAGTCTTGCCAGTTTGGCCAATGTCTACCAACTCAAGACCACGCTTGTAGATCGTTGGATCAAGCGGGTTCTCTGTGTCGGTAACTCGTGCCAAAACCGCCCAATCTGCTACAGCTTTTACTTCTGCGATTTTGGTATCTTTCTCAGCTAGTTTAGCTTCGTACTCTTGCGCTTGGACGTGCAAGTCTTCTTGCAACTTCTTCACGCCTTCGGCCGGGTTTAATTCAGTCGCAACTTGTCCAAGTACGGCTTGGATCAACACGTCGTCTGATTCGTTGGTACGGTCACCGATCAAAACACGCTCAAAGGCTGTGTAAGGGTTCACTGAGCGAATTGAAACGAAAGTGCGTCCTTCTTCTTGTAGATACTTGTTGATAATTTTAAATTCCATAATTATTTACCTTCTTCTAATTTCTGTTCTGCCTCGTCAAAGAGGTCTTTGAGTGCTGTGTCACTATCTAAAACGCTGTTAACGCGCGCTAGTTGCTCTTGTACTTGTTCGAGTTGCGCTTGAGCTTCCTCAAAATACGCTTTGTAATTCGCGTTTTCGATGGCTTCGTTAGCAAATTTAATAGCGAGATTGTTGATGATTTTATCTGTTGTGTTCATGGCGTCCTTTCTGCTACTTAATTAATCGGGCCAAGTGCTGTCCATGTATAACTAGCACTATTTTGTTTGACTTGGTGCAGTTGTTTGATATTGCGATAAATATCATTAAGCAAAGCCTTTAGATTGTGGTTTGCGTAACCAGATAAAGCGATGTTATTTGCCGTAATCCCTCTAGTCGTGATTATAGTGCCATTAGTCGTTATGTTCCCGGAAGCAGTTATGTTGTTTAAACCGTAGATGTCATTCGTGATCGTATTTATTCCGACATGTTTGGGATCAGTCGGGTTATACATAAACTTGACTTCGTCTCCATAGACAACAACTCCTGACGTATTATCATTCGCGTTCCAAATTTGAATCCCTGCCGAACCGTCATCCATTTTTACTCTATTATTAGAGTTTGACGTTAAAGCAGTATATGAACCAAGTTTCCCATTAATTGAACCGGTACCAAAAATCAAGTATTGTAATGGACGGTTTGGAAATTTATTTTTAATTCCTACGCCTTCCCCGTTCATTTCGATCCAACCTGTTTGCAAGTCAAAATTAGTTACACCATTCAATGATGATAACTTTCCACCTTTAATAATGTTTGCGGTCAATCCATCTGCTACGATATTCTTTGCCGAGACGTTAATCAGATTTGCTTTACTAGCGTCCAGCTCTCCGATATGAGCAGTCCCGATCTGACCGTTGGCGATCATGGCCTTTTTAATCACACCATTTTTGATAATGGTTTTTTCACCAACCGAAAGCAAGCCCTCGTTAATTCGGATTGACCCGTCTGGGTTTAGGTTTAACTGCCCTAGCACGTCACCCGCGCTGTTTAGGTTCTTAACCGACCAAGACCCGGCAAGCAAGCTCATTTGTGTCCGTGTAGCTTCTGCGGTCCTTTTGGCTTCTTCGGCTTTCTCTGCAACTTGGATTGCCTTTGCTTGCGCGTCGCTAGCAAGTTCTTTCGCTTCACTGCTTGACTTATAAGCATCATCGAATTGACTTGGCTTGTAAGGCCCTGTGTTTGACCCACGGACCAAAATAGGTTCCTTAAATTCTATCCAGCCATTCTTGGCCAAATAGATATAAAATGGATAGTTTGCGTCCTCGCCAAAAGCAAAGTCTTCTTGGACGGTAAAAGTCTTTTGGAACTCTTGCCACTCATTCAAAGCTGGTCGCTCTTTACCGATATCAGATGATAGCAAGGTTTTATTTAGCCCGTGGTTTTTTATGTTAAAAGCGAAAGAGCTATCTGGATATTCCTTGATACGGTATTTAAAACCAAGCGTGTAAGTTTCACCGTGGTATATTTTTTTAACGTAAATTGGGAGAGAAAATCCAGACCAGTTATAACCTGTCAATCCCTGCGCTTTAATCGTAAAAATACCATCACTAACAGATACGCTCGCCTTTGGATTGTTATTCCCGACAAGCGTATTAGTCGCCATAGTCATTGAGTTGACGATCAAGTTGTTATCGTCAGTGACATATTTTCCGACCTCAGTTTGGAAGATCTCGCTACTCATTACCAGCCGTGATAGCTTATCTGGTGCGTCCGTTTCAGACGTTCCGATAATGCGCTCGTATAGTAGAGAGTTTTCTTTAACTCGTTGAAAGTCTGTCTCATTGACTTTTCCAGCAATCTGACTAGATAATGTGGTCAATCGGCCATCAATACCCTGTTTAAACTCAGCTAGTTTAGCTTCGTTATCTCTGGTAAGAGCTTCAAAACGTTGTCTTGTACCCTCAGCGTTTTCTGTGAAGGTACTCTTTGCGACATAATCTCTTGATAAAGTCTCGCGAATAGCGGTCGATAAGCTAGCTGTTTCTTCTCGAGCGTATCGCTTCAATTCTTCTTGCCGTTGGCCGTCCTTTTCAACAAATGATGTTATTTCTCCAATTTTTGTTTTAATACCTGCCGTCGTTTGATCGACTTCGAGCATTTTAGAGCCATATTCATTTCTAAAGTTTGCAACGTCTTGGCTTAATCGCGTTTGAGCCTGTTCTGCCGTCGCTTTGAACGTGTTTAAATTCTTAACGTTCTCATTTGCGATCGCTTTCGCTTCTCGTCCAAGGTCAGCGCTCGCTCCAGCTTTTGCTAGTGCTTCTGTACTACGAGCATTAGCTTCTGCGATAGCACGGTCAGTAGTATTTTTAACTTGCTCTAACTGCTTATCAACCTCTTTCTTGACCTTATCAACATCTTCGGTGTCAATGCGTTTCTCCCACTGCGAGCCATTCCAGATATACATACGATCATAGATACCGTTTTTTTCAAACCAAATATCACCGATCTTATGCTCTTTGTTATCTGGACGGTTGTACCAAACCTTGTTACCTTGAGCATTTAAGAGATAGTCTGGCAGGCTGTTCTCAAAGCCTTGTTGAGCCTTAGCGATATCATCTACCCGTCCAGCAAGTCCGCTCTGCATCGTGGCTCTTACGTTTGTACCGATATCACCATATTCAACACTTTCGTTTCGTTCGTTGACAAAATCGTAAGTGATCGTGCTTACTTTCAAAGTTTCATCGGTCAGCCCAATCTGTGGATAATAGACAGGCACGATATCGCATAATTCGACTTCTTCGATCCAGCCATTGTCGGCATAATCTAGCGTTTTAGCTAGATCAGCATACTCGATCTTAATATTGATCTTAGGCTTACCGATTTCATTGCGTACCATGTAGTCGTTAGCCATCTTACGCAATTTATCGGGTGTTGGAAGGTTCTTCTTCTTTCCATCTGTGCTAAATTCGCTGGAGAAGTCTACGACTTTAATTCTGCGATGAGCATATAGATTCTTGTATTTACTGTCTACATAATTCTCTGGGATCGTGACGGTAACAGGATCAGGCTGGTTATCGCTTGCATCTCCCTCTGGCTTATCGGGAGTATACGTTGCAAATGGCAACACGCTAGTGTATGCACTCTCGATTGTTTCATCAAGTTCAGCAGACAAGATATTTCTGCCGTACTCTAGCACGGTTGGAGCAGTACGGCCTAACTGCTTATGCAGTCGCACGGTCATATTGTCAAACTCGTATTCCCCGCCATAAATATCTAAAATAGATCCCTCAACACCACCAAGGGCAAGACGGGCATTCTCCATTTTAGAGATATCAAACACACCTTTACCAATGGTTTGGATATCACTCCAAACGTCAAAGGTCAGATCACCAATGAGTGCGCCTTTCCAAATTCCCAAGGCACTAAAAGCCGATCCACTAAATGCCGTAGCATTTCTCAGCACCATATATTCCAATTTATGACTGATATGCTGACCGTAGATTTTAACGATGTTACTGCTATCTTTTACGATCCGTGAAATCTCAAAGGTTTGGTTCTTAGTACGTAGTCCAGCATCAGCCTTTAGCTTCATTTCTTTCTCAAGGCTTGCCGTTGCTGGGTCGTTCGTGGGGAGTTCGGCATATAACGTATAATTCCCGTTACGTTCCCGTGTTACCGTACCTTTAGTGACGTTAAGCTCACCTAGGCCGTACGTATCAAACGATTGTTCATTCTTGTTAAATAGTATAGGCCTCATAGCTTAACCCCCCAGTTTGGAATCATTGCAATAGTAAAATTGCCGTCCCAGCTTATCAAATTACGACCGTAATCAAGGTAAGGCATTTGAAATTGTGGAGAGCGCACCACTTTATCCCAGGCTTGCAAGTTGCCAGAGTATACCTGGTTTGCTTGCATATCCAATGTGATCTTATTCTGTACAGCCTTTAATTTGGTCTTGCGCCCGTTAATTGTAAGCGTACAGTCACCAGATCCAACAAGCGTGATGATTGGTTTTGCCTTAACGTTACCTAAACCGTTTACTGTAGCACCATTCGAAAGCGTTTGAGTAGTACGGCCTTGCTTATAAAATTTGACTGGATAGGTCAAAAAGTTCAGCTTGACTTTACCAAACTGTCGCATAAGACTCGATACCTCAAAAGTCTCAATAAATGCTGACCGGTAGATGAAATCTGGGTCCCAGGATAGAGTTAAATCTTTATAACCATCAACGTTTAGCCAGTTACTAATATCACTTTCCGCGTCCGTGAGCTTACGGTTTGAAAGGACGGTACAAGGCAGTTCGATAGTAACCGATTTAAGACGGTTCTTTGAGATCAATAGATCACCATCGCGTCCAGGGACCGCTACTGTTTCCACATCGCTACCAGTCGAACTAATAATGTAGTCGCTAGTTACTCGCAAGCCGTGAGTGGTGCTTGATACACCGTTAAAAGTAAATGTTCCCATTATGCCATTCTACCTCCTTCCAAATTCGTATAGTAAGCAAGTTCACGCAGTAGCCGTCGCATATTTTCCGGACTAAAGAAGTTGTCGTTAGCTGTACCGCTTGCGTTTAGTGTGTAGTTATTGGTAACATTTGAGCTTGAGTTTCCACCGCCTGCATATCCAAAGCGTGTAGCTAGTGTATCAGTCAGACCACTGACAAGATCACCGCGACCTGGCAAGTTAAAGCCAAAGCCGTCCGTGTATTTTTTACCAGATTCTACTGTTTTATTTGCGAGGTCAGTCATGGAATCATCTACATAGTAGCCGTATTTTTCGATACCTACTGCCATACCTTCTGGGATAGCGCGACCGACTTGATCTCTAAATACTTTTGATGGCGAGTTGATCCGCAAAGTAGACCGGGCAGACGCCACTGCGCTACTTGCTATGCTGGCTGCTGCTGCTGCAACCGCTCCAGCCATAGCATAGATACCGCTCATCATACCCTCACCGATAGACATACCGGCATTGTAACCACCATTCCAACCACCGGCCATTCCATTATGAGCTGAGGCTTTGAGGTTGCTAGACGCGTTAAATACTGCTCCGTTGTGACTTGCTACACCGCTAGTAACACCAGACCCGAATTGTGATCCGGCATTTCTACCGTCATGCCCCAAAGAATTAACAGATGCATTAATCATCATCTTCAACGCATTAGATGCACCGGTAGCAATCCCTTGCGATGAATTGATTCCACCACCGATACCAGTTCCAAATTGTGATCCGTACTGTTGCCCGTTCGTGGACATAGCAAGGAACTGAGCAGAAATAGCGAGGTTCATTGCAGATGCTGCACCAACTGCTACCTGCTGACCAATAGCGATACCGCTTGCGATACCAGAGCCAAATTCAGACCCTTTGGCTTGACCATCTGTTGACATACCGGCAACTGAAACTACTGCACTATTTCTTAGACTGTTGGCAGATTCCTGTACCGCACCAACACCGCTCGCAACCCCGGATCCGACACCAGCGCCAAGTTCAGCACCTTTTGCTTGACCTTCCCCAAAAAGGGAGCCTAAAGCACCTATAGACGCGTTTCTAAGGCCATCTACTGCTACTTCTGCCGATGCCTGGTTATCTGTGATACCTTGTGCATACTGACCACTTACTTGTGATCCGCTGTACTTGGCTTCTGTTGGCAAGTTATTAAAGGCTTGTTTAGATGCCTCTGTGACTTCGGACGCTGCCTGCTGGACATCGCCCTTGCCAGAGCGAATACCCTCGGCAGTCTTTTGAGGGATCTCACGGCCTTTAACTTCAAAACCGGCATCAGCAAGTGCGCTTCTAAACTCATCACCGATAGCGGTTACCATACTTTCGATTTCAGGCGGTAACTCTTGGCCAGTTGCACGGATACCACGGAGGAAGCCTTCCTTGGCTTTATCTCCTGCTTCGGTCCACTTGCCATTGAGTCGTCCTAACTGTTCATCAGAAGCATCTACAAGAGCCTGCGTTTGGTTGGCCATTTTAGGACCAGCCTGGCGCATTTGTTCGATAAGTCCTTGGTCAAGTCCGCGTTTAGCGAGTGTTTCAAGGTTCTGTGACCACTTGTTAACCGCGTCGATGTTCTTCTGCAAGTTAGCGGTCATTTGATCTGCAGATAGAGCCGTCTGCTGTTCAATAGCTTGGAAAGCATTTTGAACTTCGCCTTTAAGATTAGCAAACTCTTGTTGCATCATCTCTACAGCTTTCTTCTGCGCCTCGTTCATGGTCGTCAAGTTATAGATTATACGACCCGACGCATCTTCTGTAGACTTGGCCTTGGCTTCGTTGTTCTTAACGATTGTATTCGTTAATTCGTTGTCAGAGTCTTCGGTTTTCTTGATGTCGTCCTGGAGTTTCTTGACTTCTTCGTTGTATTTCTTCTTGTATTCTGTCTTGATACTATCTCGGAGTTTCCCACCAGTAAAACCAAGCTCTTCTACCTTTTCAGTCTTGTCAAGAGCGTTCTGGTACTCTTTCTCGAGCTCCTTCATCTTGTCCTTGATTTCAAGGCGCTTCTTGGCATTCTCGACCATTCGCTCGTTTGCAGCTTCAATCTCAGCCGATGCCTTGGCAATCTCAATCTGCTTACGGATCGCGTCCGTGGTCATGTTGATTGTGCCGGTTGCCTTGTCGTACTGGATATTCAACCCCTCAATACGTGAATTAAGGGTTTCTGCTGCTGACGCAAGTTCTTTCTTCTGAGCTGCAGTCTTGTTTTCAACAGAGTTCAGTTCGTCGATCTTCTTGACAAGTCGCTCGTTGTCCTCGGCTGTAGCTTGAATCTCATTTCTGCGGTCCTTATAGGCTTCATTGCCTTTGTTGATACTTTCGTGTAGATCATCGAGGGATTGCTGGAATTCTTTTGCTTTTTCTTTTGCCTTTTTGGTTTCTTCGCTTTCCTGGGTCAGCCATGACACCAAACCAGCGATAGCTCCGACAACCAAGAATACACCACCAGATGAAAGAGAAGCTAAAGCCCCGGCTAGTCCGGTAGTAGCTCCTGTTGCTACAAGCGAGGTGCTGGTCAGCGATACCAGAGAAGTGATAAGAGTACCAATCAAGCTACCGATTCCCTTGATAATTGCAAGGCCTAGCATCGCTCCTTTAAAGAGCAATACCGCACCTACAACTCCGGTAAATACCGAGATAAGCGGGTCTAATACAGGTTTAAGGTAGCCCAATACACTTACTAGTCCCTTAACAATTGGAGTGGCACCACGAATGACACTAATGATAACGTTAAAGGTGCTGTTTACGGCTCCTTTAATGCTATCAAGGTTCTGAGCAATGCTCTTACCAGTAACAGCCTTACTCATCTTGTCAAACTCGGTAATGACGTTCGCGATGCCTTTCGCTACCGCGTTCACGATGTTACCGAATGATGTTTTAATACCTTCCGAGTTTTTCTTTGCCATTTCAGCAAAGCCATTTGTACCCTTGTTAAGCTCAATCAGACGTTTACTAAAATCTGTAAACGTGATCTTCCCGTCTTGTAAGGCTGAATAAAAGTCCTTTTGAGCCGATGCACCAGCAAAGCCAAAACTTTCAGCGGTCTTCTGCAACGCGTAAGGCATGGTTTCTTGCAAAGTTTTCCAACTTTGCATATCAACCTTACCAGCAGATAACATCTGGGTGTACTGTTGCAAACCACGGCTTGCATCTTCCGTAGATGCACCAGACGCAAGAAACGCATTGTTTAGGGCGATCGTCAACTTCGTAGACTGTTTGAGGTTACCAGTCATTGAGGTTAGTTTTTGAGTGGTACTTACAACCGTATCAAGTGTTGTTGGTAAGCCCTCGATACCCTCAGAAAGTAGCTTAGTAGAGGCTGCGACATCTTTTGAAGAGTGACCCAGCGATTTCATGACTTTTGGGAACCGTTGCAAGGTATCGAATCGGTCAATAGCCTTATCCATTGACTGGCTCACAAGGTTCATTGCAGAGCTTACAGCTTTAAATGCTACCGCTCCGACCGAGAAGTTCTTGATTGCGTCTTTGATCTTTTCAAAGCCTTTGGCACCTTGGCCAGCTTTATCACCGCCAGCCTTGGCATCTTCACCAGCCTTTTTAAAGCCAGCACCGCCTCCCTTGGCTTCCTCGCCAGAGGCTTTCACCTTGTGACCAGCTTGTTTAAAACCTTCACCGCCAGAACTAGCTTCATTGCTTGCTGACTTGATTTTGTTTGATGCTTGTTTAAAGCCATCTCCTGACCGTTGGGCAAGATCGGAGCTTTCTTTTACTTTCTCCCCTGCCTGTTTGAAGCCGTCACCGGATCGCCCGGCAATATCTGAGCTTTCCTTAACTTTCTCACCAGCTTGTTTAAATCCAGAACCTGATCGTCCAGCTAAATCAGAGCTTTCCTTGATTTTCTCACCAGCACGCCTAAAACCATTGCTTGACGTTTCGGATAGCTTCGCACCCTCAGCCATTCGGTCACCGGCACGTTTAAAGCCTTGTCCAGCTCTTAGAGCCTTATCACCAGTAGCTTGAATCCCGTCTCCGGCACTTTTGACACCTTGGCCCGATCTTCGGGCTTCGGATTCTAAACGCTTCAAGGCGCTTGATAACTCTGTCAGTTTCTTACCGTTAACCTGGACATCAATTACAATTTTTCCATCTGCCATTATTCATCTCCCTCCTTTCCATCTAATCTATATTTTTTTTGTAACCGTCTCATTTTGGCCTTGTACTCGCTACTATCATGCTTTGAGGGTTTCCAAGACCGTATCTCTACTAATTGAGATACAGCCGTCCCCTCTGGCATACCATTGAGTAGTGCGATAAATTCGGGCCATGTTAGCCGGCCTTGTACTTCAAGGAGGTTGATATTATACGCTTGCACAAAGCTAGCGTATATCTCTTGCGCGTCTACTTCAAAATCAATCAAACGAATATCATCTTCTTCGTCCTTAGCTACTGGCATAGGGTTCCCGTGCCTGTCATAAATCACGCGCTCTTTTTTTGTCCTCAAAAAATGCTCATTGATATATTCCCACACGGCAACTATTTCCTCTGGGTTGTCCAAGGCTTCGTCCGTCATCATTAAAACCGCTGTACGCATCTTCTCAAGATTATTCATGACTTCGTTATCAAACATCTCAAAGACATCAAGCACCAAGTCAAAGGAGCAATCCACCTCATAGGTGCGCCCGTTTAATTCAAAGGAGTCCTGTATCGGCTCATTTAATTTCATGAGCTATCCCCCTTTTTATTTTTTGCTGGTTTTCTTTGTTTTCTTTGCTTTTGCTTTTTTTACGAATGACTCAGCAACCGCACCCGACGCTTTAGCTCGTTCTTGACCTAGACGATCAAGCTCCGCACCTAGCAAGGTATCAACCTCATCAAATGCAGAATCCAAAGCGTCAAGGTCTGGATAACGTTCATACAATTTAGCAAAGGTACCGTCACCGAATAAGACATCATACTTGATCTCCGTCATTTTCTTTTGCATTTCAAAGGCTTCGTCAATAACTCTTTTATTAACAATTCCTTCTTTGAGATCATCAAACTCTCCATTATTGGAGCGTTCAATAAGTTCTAATTGATACTTATTAAAGCGTTCTGAGATCTCTTCCTGGAGCGTAGCAAGCCGTGAGATATTTTCTAGTGATGTATCAAACTGTAGTTCGATTTCTCCGATGTTAATTGGAATGTAGTTACGTTTTAGTTCAATTGAAATAGACATGATTTCCTCCTTTAATGCACAAAAAAGAGCGTCCCAAAATGGAACGCTTTTACTTTTACTTATTACCCTACGACTGCAGTAGTTTTAGGAATTGAGTTGTAAGAGATTTTACAAGAGAATTCCTCGTAGTTTGCAGCAGCACCAGATCCAGCCTTGATTGCTGACACGGTAGCGATTCCGACATGTTGATTTTTGCCGTCTGAATCTACCACTTTGTGCCAAACAAGGCGATCATTTCCCAGCTTGTATTTCAAACCAGCGATAAGGGCCATTGCTTCATCTTCCTTGTCATAGGTACCTTTAAATGTGTATGATCCTTTTACAGATGTTACAGTTGTTTCTTCTGTACCGTCACCGTCATAATAAGCGATTGACGTAGTACCTTCATCTGTATCATCTTCGACTTCTTCAATCCATTTAGCAAGCTCTTTGTAGGCTTCTTTTGCCGGTTCAGTCTTTGGATCAGTGACTGGTGCGATAAAATGCCCGCGGAGGGCGTTCTTTTGACGTGCCATATATTACACTCCTTTATTGTTTAGAATTGTTAAGTTTGCAGTGATATCCTGCAAATAAATGTAAAAGCCCTGCTCGTCCCGTTCATTCAAGGACGGCTGGGTAGTAGTTAAGTTATTAAAAATATATGAGTTGTTTTGACTCGGTAAGACCAGATCAAATTCAGATAGCGCCTTGTTAATTTCCCAAAGGCACTCACTAGCTGTTACCTGGTTCTTAACCTTGACTGCGATTTCAAAGATAAGGCTCACATCTCGCGACCCGTCCATATAAACACGCTCAACCTTACCGCCTGGCAATGGATAAAGGACCAAAGAATCTAGCTCGCTCAGAAAGTCAAGCTCACAAGCAAGCGGTAGACCGAGGGTGTTGATAAAATCGCGCAAAACAACGTTAAAATCATTGTTATTTTTCATTTAGTCAACCCCATTGCTTTCAGTCCGACCTCTGCCCACTTGTTCCCGTGGTTAGCTGAAGCCTTTAAGTCCCAGCGTTTACCAGTTCCAGGAGTGGTATACTTCCCAAAGCTAAAACTGCGGTACTTGTTATAAGCACCACCGTAGAATTGGGCGCGTGCGTATGGTGTATTGTAGATAATCTGCGAGCCATTGCCAGCTACATGACCGCTAGATCGTAACGGTCCATGCAATAACGGCACATACGGCTCCATATCTAGTAGGGCTTGGTTTGCGATCTCTAACTGTGCCTTTCGCTCTGATGCCTGCGATGTCTTCCGTGTTGCTCCGCTCAAATCTATCGTGACATTGATGCCCATCACATCACCTCGATTTCGTAGCAAAAGACTTTGCGGTTGAATGGTTCGTAAACAGGAATGATCTTGTTTACGATGTATTCATCGTCACCGTCCTTTACAATCGAATTGCGAAATGACGAATCAAGCTCAACGTTGCAATAGCGAGGATATACGAAGATAACCCCAGGCGCACGAAATGACGGGTTCTTTTGTCCGGACGGGTTATTGACTGACCCAGGGCCGTCAAAGTTACGGTCAAAGCGTACTGGGCTTAAAAGAATAGGGTAGGAAAACTCTTCCTTTCCCCACCCGTCTTTTTTACCCGTAGGTTTTGAGATCATTACTGAGTCAACTAGTGTCCGTTTATCAATAGCGACCATAATCCACCCCGCTATACAAGAATCCAGCCGATTTAAGAGCGTTAAAAGCATCAAGGGATAGATTATATCCCGATGCCGTTTCAGAGGCTCTAGAGCTGTTATTTGAGCTGTATGCCACCGTTGTACGGCCTAGCGTAGTGCTTGCGATTGTCTGTTTATCCTCAGCGGTTAAAATGCCCGTACTGTCCAGGTATTGAATCTGGTAAGCCACGGCAAGTTTAACTGCCTTTTTACGAATTTTATGATCTTTGTCGAAGTCATGAAATTCGTAGAAATGACGGATAAAGAGGTCAATAGCTAGCTCCGCTCGTTTTAGTAGCTCATCAAATTCGCATGTACTTTCAAAACCTAACTCACGATATTCTTCATGCGTTAAGTATGCCATGATACCTCCTATTCAGAGGCCACCTCTTGGGCCACGGGTTCATCATCAGAAACAAGGTCCAACCACTCCTCACCAAATGCGAGGCTTGTTTTATGGTTGATTTCCTCAACTTCTGCAGTCGTCAACTCGTAGACCTTGCCCTCGTCAAATTTTTGGTCTGTTGACTCGATCAAAAAGTTACAAGTAGCTTTATATTTTGCCATTCGTTACTCCTTGATCTCGTAACCGCTAGTTAAAAAAGCAGATACTAGATTGGGATCAGTGATGGTAAAGGTTACATCGTCCTTTACCAAAACTGTCGCAGCCTGTTCAGTTACTGCTTCTGCTTTAGTTGTTTTTGTTTCTTCTGCCATTTGTTACTCCTTACGCTGTTTTGTGAACGTAGATCGCTTTCTTCTTGCTGTCAAGGACAAAGGCATCATAACGGATACGTCCTTCTACAAGGTAGCCGTTGATTCCTGGTGGGTTATCGTGGATCTTGTAGTCTTCCAATTTGACAGGAGAAGTGGTTGCGATAGGGTGCGCGATAACAAACGCTACGTTTTCAGGCAAGCGAGAAGTCGGAGTCAAGATAACAGGTAAGCCGTCGATCACACCAACTTGTCCTTTAAATGCAACTTCTTGACCGAGGTCAGAGTTTTTAACGAATGATGGATCAAGTTTAATGAGTTTATAAAACTCAGGAGATACGTGGAGTTTGCGTCCTTCTTCCGGCACAAGTGCATCAGTCAATTTAACTTGACCGTCAAGAACTGCTTCATAAGCGTTATTTTTAGTGACTGCGCCAGTTTTTACGTGGTCTGTATCAGCGCCAGCAACGACTTTTGCAAAACGGTATTTATCAACTTCTGGGATAACCACTTCTACCAATTGGCGAGCAAGAGCCTTACCTGCTTCCAAAGTTCCCAACGTGTCTTGCACTGAGCGTTTGTCGATTGTAAACGTGAATGAACGGTCTTTAGTGAGTGTCAATGTTTGCACATTGTTTTCAAGTTCTGCTGCAGTACCGTAGCGAGTGTTACCAGTCAAAGAGTAGTCATTCATTCCAGCAGTTGGGATTGAATACACTTTAACGGTATCTACACCAGTAAAGTCAAAATCCTGGTTAATAATACCAG
>ERZ773254.919-NODE-919-length-14265-cov-20.515764_pt1 | contig 14265 bp, 10 predicted proteins | sample MGYA00580516_ERZ773254 | MGnify/ENA primary metagenome ERZ773254 (study PRJEB29015, sample SAMEA2738158) | human oral metagenome | biome: human oral; feature: human-associated habitat; material: saliva | place: China | collected 2192 ...
AATTTCCGAAATTTGTAATTGTGTAAGTTCCATTATTTTTTTATTTTAATGTTTCTAAATACAAAGATAAGAAAAATATGGGCTTACACACTTTTTCAGACACTACCAACATCGTTGAAACGTCCACATATAGTGGTAACGTGGAAAGAGTCGGTGCGCAAATCTTTGGGCGATATTAAGGTAGAGGTGGACAATCCTGCACGAAAGAAGCTGAAAGAGACAGAAGAGAAACCTGCTGGAGGAGGTGGCGGACAGCCACACCCATAAAGGTAATGAAAATGGGGCACAAAGAGCGCCCCATTTTTTAGTTGTATTTTAAAATTGCTTGTATTTTAGAGCTTTAAGCCATTCTCTATATATTCTGGTATTCTTAAACCCAAATTGATAATTAGACCAAAATATGTTTAGCCTCTAACGATCGATATTTGGGTTAAAACGACACAATGCGTGTGCCATCAGGTTGTTCTTCTATGTGTACCTTAACTGCATTTTCGGGTAAAATGTCCTCAATTAGTTCTGGCCATTCTAACAAACAGAGGTTTCCACTGTAGAAATAGTCTTCGTAGCCCATATCGTAAACCTCTTCTAACTTTTTAATGCGATAGAAATCGAAGTGATAAATAGGGTTGCCATTTCCATCGGTATATTCGTTAACAATAGCAAAAGTGGGCGATGTAATAACATCTTGTACACCTAAAACTTCGCAAATGGCTTTGGTAAAGGTGGTTTTGCCTACACCCATTTTGCCATAAAAGGCAAAAACTTTGTTGTTACCAATGTTGTTTATAAACAGTTTTGCAGCCTCGTGAATGGTGTCTAAGCTTTCTATTTTAATTTCCATTGTTGTTATTTTTTGTGTTCTTTGTTAGTTTAGCACTTTTTGGTGTTAGTGTTATAAGTGGGACTATCATTTCTTCGATAGAGATGCCACCGTGTTGGAATGTATTTTTGTAGTAAGACACATAGTAATTGTAGTTGTTAGGATAAGCAAAGAAGCTATTGCCTGTTGCAAACACATAGCTTGTGCTAAGGTTTGGTGCAGGGAGTTGTGCTTGTTGTGGATTTTTTATTGTGAACACCTCTTTTGAGCTGTAACTAAGATTTTTGCCTAACTTGTATCGAAGATTGGTGTTTGTGTTGCGATCGCCAATTATTTTCACAGGTTTAGTTGTACGAATAGAACCGTGGTCGGTGGTGAGAATAATTTTATAATCGGATTTTGCCAATTCTCTGAAAACGTCTGCCAATACGTTATGTTTGAACCAACTAAGAGTTAAAGAACGGTAGGCACTCTCGTCGCTTGCCAATTCGCGTATCATTTTCATCTCTGTACGAGCGTGCGAAAGCATATCGATGAAGTTTACTACTAATACATTCAGATTATTTTGTTGCAGATTGTTAAGCTGCTGCATAAACTTTTCTGCACCATTAGAATCGAAAACCTTATGATAAGAGTACTTATCGTGTCGTCGATAACGTTCTATTTGTGTCTGAATAAGAGGTTTTTCGTTTAGATTCTTGCCTTCTTCTTCGTCCTCGTCTACCCATAGGTTTGGAAACATTTGCGCTATCTGTAGAGGCATTAGTCCGCTGAAAATGGCATTGCGAGCATATTGTGTAGCCGTTGGAAGTATAGTCATATAGAAATCTTCGTCTATATCGAATAGCTCAGCAAGTTCTCCTGATAATATGCGCCATTGGTCTAATCGAAGATTATCTATTACGATGAGGAAAACTTTTTCGCCTTTATCTATTGTGGGAAATATACATGTCTTAAATATATCGGGGCTCATTAGTGGGCGTGATACTGTTTCTTTATTTTTTCCATTGTTTGGCGACACCCAATTCAGATAGTTTTTGGCTATGTATTTTGCGAAACCATTGTTAGCATCTTCTTTTTGCATAGTTAGCATTTCGGTCATATTGCTATCTGCGCTACTAAGTTCTAGTTCCCATTTCACCAACTTTTTGTATACTTCCACCCAATCGTTGAAATCTCGGCAATTGCTTATTTGCATTGTAAGCTGCTGATATTCCTGCTGGTATCCGGTTTGCGCCACTTCGGTTACAATTTCTCGGCGATGAATATTCTTTTTTAATGTTAGCAATATTTGGCTAGGATTAACGGGTTTAATTAGGTAGTCGGCAATTTTTGCACCAATAGCTTGGTTCATAATATTCTCTTCTTCACTCTTTGTAACCATAACAATGGGTGTTGCAGGCTGTATTTCCTTCATTCTCTGCAAGGTCTCAAGTCCTGATAAACCAGGCATCTGCTCGTCTAAGAGAACAAGGTCGAATGTTTGTATGCTACATTGTTCTATAGCATCGGCGCCGTTACTGACGGTTACTACCTCGTATCCCTTTTTCTCAAGAAATATGATGTGGGCTTTGAGAAGTTCTATTTCGTCATCTACCCATAATAAAAGTCCGTTGCTCATATATTGTTTTTCCTTTCTTTTTCTTTAGAAGTGTTGCTTTATACAACTCTTTATTTGTAATTTCGTGGTTTGTTAAAAACCGCCTAAATCGTAGTATTCGTCATCGAAATCGTAATCGAGTGGTTGTTGTTTCTGTGAATCCTTCTTCTTTTTATCTGTTGTTTTAATATCATCATCGAAATATATTACAGTACTATCTGTATTCTTTTTCTTTGGTTGTTCTTTCTTTTCAGAAGGCTGTTGAGGCTTCTGAGCATTCTTGCTATTCTGTAGTTTCTTCTTATCAGAAGTAGTTTCACTATTTTTTGTTTTTACTGTTTTCTGTTTATTCGAAGGCGCACCAACTGTTGTTTGAGGTGAAGAAGTTTCTGAATCTAACGGAATCTCCATAACACTATTGTCTATTGTAACAACATTCTTACCAATCTGTTCTATAGTTTTTTGTTCTTTCTTAGGCTCAATTGGCTTTGTTTCTGTTTTTTTGTTAGATGTTCCTTCTATCGGTATCACCATTTCAGTATTGTTGATGGTGTTTCCTGTTTTTTTCTTTTTAGAAGAATCTTCTATTGGAACAACTATTTCTGTATTGTTCACATTGTTCTTCGAATTATTCTTATTCGTAGTTTCTTCTACAGGAATAATAACTTCATTGTTATTTGTATTACTCTTTGGTTCTTCCTTTTTAGCAGGTTCTTCTGCAGGAACAACTATTTCTGTTGGAGCAACTTTTTTGTTTTCTGTTTTTTTCTCATCTTCAATAGGAATGGTCATTCCATTATCTATAGGCTCTAATCCTTGTTCACGAGCATTAAGGTCGGTTTCTGTTGGATTTTTACTTTCTATTTCTTCTTGCAAATCACGTTCTTTCTCTCGTGGTGTTGCCACTTCAGCAGGCTCAGACAGTAGATAGTGCTTTGTTACTTGCAATGGAGCGAAGTGTTTAGCATAGAAGTCTTCGTAATCTTTATAGCTAAACGATGTTCCTATGAGTTGTAAGTTCTTGTTGCTAATAATAATAGCCTTTGTGTCTTTGCTTAACTGAGCTATTACATTCTTATTATTGAAAAGTTGGCGTGCATATTGGTATGCTTCATCGAAACTTCTGAAGCCCGACAAAGCCATTTGGTGTAAACCTTCTATATTTTCAATTTCTATTTCGAAGTTGCGTACATAGAAGCTTGTGAAATTAAAGCGTGCCATCTCAAAAAGCAGTTTATTCTCTGATAAAGAGTCAGGATTATACACCAACAGGAACTTGAAATCTATATCTCTATCGGCTGAGAACTTCACTTGTTTGATACTGTCGCTATCGTTCAGCACATTGGTACGATAGTTCCAAACATCACCAAGGTCGAATTTGCTATTGTGTATTTTCTTTCCAGCTTTTACACCATTCACAATCATTCCTGCCATTTCGCTGATACGACTTTGTGGATATTTCTCTACAACGGTCTTCATTTCGTCTATGCAACCATTGATGTTACCTTGGTTAAGTTTGTTTAATCCATCTATAAACAAGAATTTATCGCGATTTGCTCCCATTGGGAAACGTTCATCGGAAATGCGTTTATTGGCAGCAACCTCGCTGAAACGATTGTTCTTAAATGCCTCGTAAGTAGATGCATATAGTGAATCTTCAATATGTTCTCCAAACTTTGCGTTCTCTTTAAAGTAGGGGTCAGTAAGCAACGCTGTCCATTGACTTTTTGGATATTTCGTTTTAAGTTTGTCTATATAGCTGTTAGCCAAAGTAGTTTCGCCTTTACGCATATACAAAAGATACAGATGATAGTACACATCGTCCATTTGTTCGTAGTCTGGATAGTTATCGCTTACACGGCGTAAGGCTTTTTCGGCTAAGCGAAGATTGTCTAACCTATCTTTGAAAATGACACCTGAATGGTGTAAGCCAGCCTCTAAAATTTTATTGCTTGCTGCTAACTGTTCTGGTGTAAATGGTATTTGTGCTAAATAGTATGCACGTTTGTGTGGATCGTTTTGTGCTGAATCTCGTTTATTACTAATTGAGTCTAACTTTGCCTCTTCTTTTGCAATAGAGTCTCGTTGAGCATTGGAGAGTTCATTTGTGTTGGTTATGCCTCCAACTACAGTTTTGTTAATACGCTGCCAGTTGTCTATGTTCTCACGTTTACCCCACAATTGTTGGAACGTAGCCTTACCTTGCTGCACAGCTATGGGATTGTAGAAATACCATGTGGCATCTTGTTGTTGTCTGTTGGGGCGAGTTGGACGTTGAAGCGGATTGTCGTTGTCTGCATTAATGCCTCCATTCTGTGCCATTTGCTGTGTAGCTTCTTGTTCAGCTTGTCGGTTTCGTTCTTCTTTTTCCTTCTTCTTTAGTGCATTTATTACTCTATCGATAGCTGCAAAACGTTCTGGTTCTGGACATTTAGCTAGATATTGCAACGAATCTTGTAGCTGCACAGCCTCTGTATGTGGTGTTAGTTCATCAAGAACCTTTGTACGCTCTGACAATTGTTCGTAATCTTTGCGATCTTTATCTAGTAGACCAAGTGCTTCGTTATAGCAACGACGCGCATCGCTAAACTTTTCCTTTTCCCAATACAAGTTACCTAATCGCAAAAGTAGTACACCTTTCTCTATTCCGCTGCGTGTAGATTTTTTGTATCCTTGTTCGTAGGCAGCAATAGCATTTAGTGTATCTTTGTTGGTAAGATAAATATTTCCCATTGCATAGAATACCTGGTCTAGATAATCTTTATTCTTGTCAGATGCAACCATACGTTTCAGGCGGTTCACCATTTGTTTGGTTTGTCCGGCTGCCATCACTTCGGTTGCAGCAACACGTGCATTAAACTCTAACTCATAGGGAGGATTTGAACGAATTACGTGTTGGAAAGCATTGTAAGCAGCATCTTTATTACCAAGTGCAGCCTGAATTTGTCCCATAAGATACCATTCGCGTGCCTTTTGTTTGCGTCGCATCTCTTGTTTAATAACTCTACGTAGATAGGGTACAGCTTTATCTAACTCTCCCGTATGTATATAATAGTCGGCAAAGGTATAGTCCCATTCACGAACAGCACGCCAATCTATCGAATCTCGTTGTATATTGCGGATAACATCTTCTGCATCGTAAAGCCACCCTGCCTCTATGTACGATTTTGCTAACCATGCTCGAGCTTTACCATAGATGGCAGGTTGTGTTCGATAGAGTCTGCTCATATAAGAAAAAGTGGTAGCAGCATCTTCGAAGGAACCCTTATAAAATTGCGACCGCCCCATAAGCATCCACGCTTTCCATAGAAATGGATTGTATTCTCTACGCGATAACCATTCAATATCTTTCTCTGTTTTACGTCTCGACTTATTCCATTCTGGTTTCTTCTTTATGCTGTGGCGTGCAATTGCCTTTTCTGCTTTTTCAATTGCGCGTTCAAAGTTAGCTTTTCCTAAGTCTTTGCTAGCTTTATTGCCTACAGTGTAAAGCGGAATCATCTCAGTGAAGTTGTCTTTATTGCCATTTTCTTTTTCTAACGATGCATCGATGTAAGCTTGTGCACCATTATAATATGTATTGTATTTGGCATTAAAAGCATGCCACCATCGTGTTTGCGAGGTGTTATTTTTGGTTGAACAGCTTACTATAAGTATAGTAAGTGCTGCTACGAATGCGATATAGATATATTTTGCGTACTTCAACTTCACGTATTAATAAACTCTTGAAAGTTTGTTTTTATTGTCTTTAAAGTATATTACTTATAGTTTTTTCTTGTTTCTTAGCCTTCAATCATTGCAATTAACTCATCTTTTATCTGGTTGGGAACATTAATTCCACGAAGAATAAGACTTCTATTCCAACCTTTTACCTCGTCAGGACGCATTGTGTAGAGCACTTCTGCGAACTCTTCAGCTTCATCATTTGTATATTTGTTCGATTCTCTTCCTTTGAAACGGTCTAGTTCTTCATCGTTGTAATATTCTACTTCTTTTATAGCAGCCTCCATCATACAAGTTTGTTCACAACTTTCATCTAAGCCATTACAAGTAGTGCAATCGCCAGATGCAGGTATAATAATGTCTGGTTCAGCATTGTTGTGCCGACTAATTAGAGTTGAGACACCAACAATAATGCCCATTCCTACTATAATCAATATTCCTATAAGTATAATATTCATATAAATTTTGTTCTATTCTTGTTCTATTTCTTCTATTGAGAAACCTACCTTTCGTAAATCGTCCCAGAAATGTGGATACGATTTTGATACTACTTCTGGATTATTTATGAAGAGTTTACCTAGTTTAATGCTTAAAGGCGCAAAGGTCATTGCCATGCGATGGTCTTTATAAGTATCTATTATTATGGGTTTAGAAACCTCGCAGCGTTCACCATTCCACGCCATTTCAGAATCATTAGAATCGTGTAGTACATAACCTAGCTTTGCCATTTCGTTTTTCATAGCCTCTATACGGTCTGTTTCTTTTAGTTTAAGACTGCTTAGCCCGGTAAACTTAAAGGGAATATTCATTATGGGGCAGAGGGCTATTAGTGTCTGTGCTAAGTCTGGTTGATTTTTAAAATCGTATTCCAAACGAGACAATATTTGTGGCTTTCTAGTGATGGTTACATCTGTAAGTTCGTCCATCTCTTTATCTGCAAAAATGGTTTTTACACCTAATAACGAAAAGATATATTTTATAGCAGAGTCGCCCTGACGAGAACCGTTCTTAAGTCCTGTAAAGCGAATGTACGACTTGCTATCATTCATCAGCGTGAGTATGGAATACCAATAACTAGCTGCTGTCCAATCGTTTTCTATTGTGTAGTTGCGTTCTGTGTAGTGCTTAGGGTAGATAGTTATTGTATCTACATCTGTCCACTCTGCATCTGCACCATATTCGTGCATTAAATTCAGTGTGAGATCGATGTATGGTCTAGAAATAATATTACCCACAAGTTTTAGTTTTAAACCTTTTTCGAATGTAGGTCCTATCATTAACAATGCTGAAATATATTGCGAGCTAATGTTGCCTGCTATTTCTACGTATCCACCTTTTAGTTCTTTGCCTCTGATGCGTATTGGTGGAAATCCCTCTTCTTCTATGTATTGAATATCCGCTCCAAGCGAACGGAGAGCATCTACCAATATTTTTATAGGTCGTTGTTTCATTCGTGCAGTTCCTGTAAGAATATGTTCGCCTTTACTTACAGCTAGATAGGCGGTCATAAAGCGCATTGCAGTGCCTGCAGCTTTGATGTCTATCTCATAAGGATTATTCTTAAAAGCGCGTTCTATAACTACGGTGTCATCACAGGTAGACAGGTTGTTGGGTACAATTTTTCCACCTGCAAGCGCATGAATAATTAGTGCACGATTGCTAATACTCTTCGATGCAGGGAGTTGTATAGTCTCTTCTATATGTGATGGGGGTGTTATTTTGTATTGCATATTGTTAATCCATTGGATTTTTAAGACCCTTTTCTATTTGTTCTAAAGTCTTCTTTTTGCTATACAAAAATACAAATAAAAGTTGGGAATGTTAGAAAAATACTCTTAAAAGTTTGCTAATCTCTTAAAAAGTAATTAATTTTGCACCGTTAATTCTAAACGGGATGTAGTTCAGTAGGTTTAGAATGCTGGTCTGGGGGACCAGTGGTCGCTGGTTCGAGTCCAGTCATCCCGACAGCAAAGAGTGTAAAGGTGAATGGAAAACCTTTGCACTCTTTTTTTAGCGAGATCTGGTTAAGGAGAACGCAGATTAAACCTCTATAGAAAATAGGAGAGGATATTCTAAACAGCATCTACCGTTTATTCGCAAATCAGGCGAAATATCTCAGATGGATATAAAAATAATCAGATTTTAGCCACTCTTGTTTTAGATATCTGTCACACTCGTTTCAGATATCTGTCAGTTGTGTCTCAGATATCAGTCAGTTGCGAATTAGATATCATAACAAATAATAATCTTTGTGGTCTTATATAAAGATAGCAGAAAGCTATTTATTCTGATGAGGAATATAAGTCCCTTTATTTAAGTTATTATATGAAAACTTTCAATAGCTATAAAAAAGAGTTATTAGCTTTCTTTGTTTAAAAAAAAATAAAATATTTTGGAAAACAAATATTCTTTGCGTCTTTTCTTTAAAAGAAGAGAATTCTCTTAGTACTTATTATTTTTAGATTCAGTATTGCTGTCAACGAAATCAACGTATTCACCCTCATCGTCGCCAATTATCTTTCTGTCGCGTTTAGATTTTGGGCGATGATCTACGATGGTGTTACCGTTAATATTTATTCCTTCCTCTGTATTTTCATGGCGAAATCTACGTTGCGTACGTGTTATAACTTTATAGAACTTGAAAGCTATAAAGAATAGAATGACAAAGAATGCAATGAATATAAGAAAGATAAATTTTAAGAGAATCATAATTCCTTATTTATAGGTCTTACTTGGAGTTAAAACCCATTGATTTTTATTTCTTTATAATGTACGATATAATTACATACCACGCTACAATGATGGCAAACCCTGTAATACCAAATATGGCAATTAGAGGAATACAAGTGAGCAAGAATATGTATTTAATCTGATTCTTTTTCCATCCCCATTCCTTAAATTTAAGTGCGAACATAGGAATTTCGGAAACCATTAACCATGAGCTTATAAAGATTCCTACGATTATGAAAATGCACATAAGGGGAGAGGAATCTATTCTTTTACCAAGTCCGATAAGAAGTGAACCCCAAAAGAGAGCATTAGCTGGAGTTGGTAATCCAATAAATCCGAGAGTCTGTCGTTCATCAAGATTGAATTTTGCTAATCGTAGTGCAGAGAATGCAGCCATAATATATGCAATAAAAGGTAGAATGCCACGTAATGATTCAAGAATGGAAGGATAAGACATTATACCCAGTTTGCTAAACAAAATTGTAGATGGAGCAACACCAAACGTTACTATATCAGCAAGAGAATCAAGTTCTTTCCCTATTGGAGAACTTACTTTTAATAATCGTGCAGACATACCATCGAAGAAGTCAAATACAGCTCCTATGATAATCCATGTAAACGATATTTCAATCTTGCCACTGAAAGCGTATGCAATGGCTATACAACCTGATATAAGATTGCAACAAGTTATAGTGTTGGGAATGTGCTTCTTAATAGCCATATTCAAAGTATATTTGTTAATTAGCTAAGTCTTGCTATCACTGTTTGGTCTCCTACTGTAGATTGTCCCATTTTTACACAAATCTCAGAGTCTATTGGTAAGAAGACATCAACGCGGCTACCTAATTTTATGAAGCCTAAATGCTCATCAATAAAACATTCTTCTTTCTCTTTCGCATAGGTTACAATACGCCGCGCAACAGCACCTGCTATCTGTCGACATAGAACATCTCTTCCATCAGGAGTTGTAATGATTATATCGGCATGTTCGTTTTCTTCACTTGCCTTTGGTAACCATGCTTTATGATAATTTCCATTGAAGTGTTTCACAAACTTAACAGTTCCATCTACAGGGAACCAATTGGCATGTACATTCCAAATGCTCATAAATATAGATACCATAATTCGTCGTTCATGAAAATATTTATTCTCATCAACTTCTTCTATAACAACTATATGCCCATCGGCTGGAGCTACAACAATCTTTTCCGTATCTTCTCCATCAAAATAGCGGATAGGACAACGATAGAAGTTTAAAACTATACAATAAATAGTTCCAAAGATGGCTATAAATATCCAAAAAGGTATTTTAGAGGCTATACCAAACCATAATAAAAGAGCTATCAGTCCAATGCCGATACCTCCATATAGAAGCTGGTCTGTGCCTTCGTGATGTAATCTTATTTTCTTGAGTTTCCTCTTAAATCTTCCCATTCTGTGGTAGTATGATTTTTAACGAATGCAAAGATAATTATTTTTTATTACTCTCACAAATTTTTACTCTTATTCTTTTGGTATCTCGTGTATAAGTAGTATCTTTGAAATCCCAAAAAGAATAGCAGTATATAATAATAAACAATGGAAGATTTCGTACATTTACACGTTCATACATATTATTCGGTGCTTGACGGACAGTCAAAAATACCTAATCTTGTTGATAAGGCAATTAAAAATGGTATGAAGGGTATGGCTATTACCGATCATGGTGTAATGTTCGGAATAAAAGAATTCTCAGATTACTGTGCTAATATCAATAAGAAGCGGAAGAAGAATGGAGAAGAACCTTTTAAACCTATCTTCGGCTGCGAAATGTATGTAGCGCGAAGACGAAAAGAGAATAAGGTAAAGGATATGCACGATAATTCTGGTTACCACCTTATAGTGTTAGCAAAGAATTATCAAGGATATAAAAACCTTATAAAATTAGTATCGCGTTCTTGGGTAGATGGCTTTTATTATCGCCCACGTACCGACCGTGTTGATTTAGAGAAATACCATGAAGGGCTAATAGTATGCTCTGCTTGCTTAGCTGGTGAGATTCCACGTAATATCTTAAAGGGAGATATGAATGCAGCGCGCGAGACTGTGGAATGGTATAAAAAAGTTTTCGGCGATGATTTTTATCTAGAGTTACAACGCCATGAAGTAAAGGACCCAACGTTAGTTGCCAATCGAGATGCTTTTCCATTACAACAGAAGGTTAATAGAGTCTTGTTGCAATTCGCAAAAGAATATAATATTAAATATGTGTGTACTAACGATTGCCACTTTGAAGATAAGGAGACTGCAGAAGCACACGATCACCTTCTTTGTCTTGCAACACAAGAAAGTTTGGACTCGCCTACACGAATGCGTTATTCGAAACAAGAATGGTTTAAAACACGCGAGGAGATGAACGATGTGTTTGCTGATGTACCAGAAGCACTGAGCAACACTTTGGAGATTCTCAATAAGGTAGAGATGTATAGTATAGATAATGGACCTATTATGCCTGTCTTTCCAATTCCAGAGAGCTTTGGAACAGAAGAAGAATGGCGTAAAAAGTTCACGGAACAGCAACTTTACGAAGAGTTTACTACAGATGAGAATGGCGAGAATCCATTATCTCCAGAGGACGGACAAGCTGTAATAAAACGTTTAGGAGGTTATAAAGAGATTTATCGTATTAAGTTTGAGGCTGACTATTTATCTAAATTAGCACACGATGGGGCTAAGAAACTCTATGGCGATCCTATTCCAGAAGATGTTCAGAAAGCTATAACGTTCGAGTTGCACGTTATGAAAACGATGGGTTTTCCAGGTTACTTTCTTATAGTTCAAGACTTTATTAATGCCGCACGCAATGAACTTGGGGTGATGGTTGGACCTGGACGTGGCTCTGCTGCTGGATCGGTTGTTGCTTATTGTTTAGGAATAACACGTATAGACCCTTTGAAATATGATTTGCTTTTCGAACGTTTCTTAAACCCCGACCGTGTAAACCTTCCTGATATTGATACCGACTTCGATGATGATGGACGTGGAAGAGTGTTACAATGGGTAACAGATAAATATGGTGAAGAGAACTGTGCACACATTATTACTTATGGTACAATGGCAACCAAAAACTCTATTAAAGATGTTGCACGTGTAGAAGGATTACCTATAGAATTAGCAAACCGACTTTGTAAGGCTATTCCAGAACGTCTCCCAGATGGCTTGAAGATGAATTTAAACAATGCCATTGCTTGCACTCCATTATTGCAAGAAGCTGAAGTAAGTGAAGATGCGCGCGAACGAAATACTATTAAGTATGCTAAAATGTTAGAAGGTACGGTGCGCACCACTGGTATTCATGCGTGTGGATTCATTATCTGTCGCGATCCTATTAGCGATTGGGTGCCGGTTTCTACTGCCACTGACCCAGATTTCCCAGAAAAGAAGGTTCCTGTAACGCAGTATGATGGACACGTCATAGAATCAACAGGACTTATTAAGATGGACTTCCTTGGCTTGAAAACCCTATCAGAAATAAAGGAAGCGTGTAAAGTTATAAAGCAAACCACAGGCGATATAATAGATATTGACAATATTCCTATTGATGATGAACTCACCTATCGGCTTTATCAGCGTGGGCAAACTGTAGGAACGTTCCAGTTTGAATCGGCAGGAATGCAGAAATATCTGCGCGAATTGCATCCAACTGTATTCGAAGACCTTATTGCAATGAATGCGCTCTATCGCCCAGGACCTATGGATTATATTCCTGACTTTATTAAGCGTAAGAATGATCCTTCGTTGGTAAAGTACGATATTCCGTGCATGGAAAAGTATTTAAAAGATACGTATGGCATTACGGTCTATCAGGAGCAAGTGATGTTGCTGAGTCGTCAGCTTGCTAACTTTACGCGTGGCGAAAGCGATGCTTTGCGTAAGGCGATGGGAAAAAAGAAGAAAGCCATTGTAGACCAAATGAAACCTAAGTTCCTTGCGCAAGGAAAAGCCAATGGACACGACCCCGAAGTGTTGGAAAAGATATGGGGCGACTGGGAAAAGTTCGCCAGCTATGCTTTTAACAAGTCGCACGCTACGTGTTATTCGTGGGTGGCTTACCAAACTGCTTATTTAAAAGCACACTATCCAGCACAATTTATGGCAGCTTTAATGACACGCCGCTTCAGTCAGATTACCGAAATAACAAAGCTGATGGAAGAGTGTAAGGCTCTTAAAATATTAACGCTTTGTCCTGATGTAAATGAAAGTCAGATAGGGTTCAGCGTGAATAAAAAGGGAGGCATACGTTTTGGTCTTTCAGCTATAAAGGGAATGGGAACGGGTGCAGCTATGGCTATTGTAAACGAAAGAGATAAGAATGGACCGTATAAAAACATATTCGACTTTGTTGAACGTATAGACCTTAGCAATGTAAACCGGAAGGCTTTTGAAAACTTAGCAAAGAGTGGTAGCTTTGATGGATTAGGCTTACAGCGCGAAGAATACTTTGGTGTAAATGCAAAAGGTGTGTGTTTTCTCGACTCGTTAATTAAGTATGGACAATTGTTCCAACAAGAAAAGGCACAAATGCAGCACTCGCTTTTTGGTGGAGATGATGCGATAGAGATTGCGCAACCGCCTATTCCAAAGGCCGACCGTTGGCCAAGTGTAGAGAAACTGAACAATGAACGCGAATTAATTGGCATATACCTTTCAGCCCACCCGTTAGATGATTACAGCGTGATAATGAACAATATGTGTAACACGCATATAGAGGAAATTGGACGAGGGGCTGATTTAGAAAAACTGTCGGAACGCGATGAAATTACGTTTGGCGGAATTATAACTAGCGTAAATGAACGCTTTTCGCAGAAAACGGGCAAACCTTTTGGTATTGTTACCATTCAGGATTTTAAGAACTCGGGCGAACTTACTTTGTTTGGCGACGACTGGATGCGATGGAATGGACTAATGAAAGAGAATTATACTATCTTTATAACGGCAAAATGTCAGCCACGATATCGCAACAGTAATCTGTTTGAACTGAAGATACAGAACGTGGAGCAACTATATGATGTAAAGAAACACCGACTGGAAAAGTTTACGATTATGATGGATACATCTACTGTGGACGACCGTACTGTTTCGGAACTGGTTTCGTTGGTAGAGCGAAACGAAGGCGATACGCAGCTTTACTTTGAGCTACACACGGCAGACCAAGCTTCTGTAACGCTTCACTATCGCAACAAAGGTGTTGATGTAGACCGCTCGTTGCTCGACTTTATTGCCAACGAAGAGAATATGGAATATAAGATAAACTGACAAACTAAGAAAGTTGGCACAGTGTTTGGAGTATTAAATGAAATTTAAAATATAATTGTTTAACAAAAATCTAAAAGACATGGAAGTAGAAATTACA
>ERZ773254.922-NODE-922-length-14220-cov-30.500741_pt1 | contig 14220 bp, 19 predicted proteins | sample MGYA00580516_ERZ773254 | MGnify/ENA primary metagenome ERZ773254 (study PRJEB29015, sample SAMEA2738158) | human oral metagenome | biome: human oral; feature: human-associated habitat; material: saliva | place: China | collected 2192 ...
GGAGGAGCGCCGGGGGCGGGCGTACGAGCCGGTGGGCACCGGCCGCGTCCCCAGGGGCCGGCGGTAGAGAGGCCTCCGCGGTGGCGCCCGGAATCGCCAGCATTGCCAGCATTGCTGCAAATGGTGGTATATTTCCTGGCATGAATGACAAGGTTTTCCCTACTCGTGATGAGGTCCTCAATCAGCTCGGCGACGGTTTCGTCCGCGCATATCTGGAAGCGCTGGGCGTGGCCCGCGCCCACTACGCCTCGTTCCGCTCGGGTCCCGATTTCCCGGCGAACCCGACACAGCGCATGGTCGCGTGCTTCATCCACGACTGGATCTGGTCGGCGTTCGTCCCGCTGGTCGAAGGGGATCCCTCGATCAGCGTCCACGACCGCGAGCCCGAGCGCCAGCTCACACACGGCACGAATATCCGCATCCGCATCAAACGCCATCAGCTCGACGATTCCCTGTCCTCCTATCCCACTGAAGGATCGCGTGACTTCTGGACGCCGGCCGCTGCGGTCGCGCTCGACGGACTGGAGGAGGTCCCCCTCGCCCTGGGCTATCGCTGGGATTCGGATGAGCGCGCTGTCGGGGACGCCGTTCTCACCCTCCGCGATGGCGCGGACAAGGCGGTGTGGGCAGCGGTCCTGACCCCGGCGTCGGACAGCGCCCGTGGTTTCAGCGCCCGCGAGGCGCCCGAGACGCCGACGTGGGATCTTTCCGCTGTCGTTGCCCAGATCCGTGAAAAGCAGGGGTCATGAACGGCATCGGTGAGGTGTTGCACGTCCTGCGGATCTCGGCGGGCAGGACTCAGGCCGAAGTCGCCGAGCACCTGGGCATCACCCAGGCCGCTTTCTCCCGGTACGAGAACGATTTGCGGGAACCGGACCCTGATACGCTCGCGCGGATCGCCGACGCTTTCGGGGTCACCCCGGAGTTTTTGGCGCACAACTTCCGCGCCGTTGGAGCGGTGGCGGCCCACGCCCACATGCGCAGGCAGCGCACCGCCAGGCCCGGCGACTGGCGCCGCGTCGAGGCGAGGCTGAACATTCTGCGGATGCACGCCGCGTACATCGCGTCGCGCATCCCCCTGGACGCCGAGAACCACGTACCCAGCATCTCCTCGGAGTCCACGACCCCCGTACGCGCCGCGCAGGAGGTGCGCTACGCGTGGAGGCTGCCGATCGGCCCGGTTCGGTCGCTCGTGCGTTGGCTGGAATCCGCCGGTGTCCTGATCATCGAGGAGGACCTCCACTCCCCGCGGATCGACGGGATGTCCCAGTGGGCGGGCGATGCGGCCGTGATCATAATCAACAGCGCACTCCCCACCGACCGCAAACGAATGACGCTCGCCCACGAGCTGGGGCACCTCGTGCTCCACAACCAGGCCGACAGCGAAACCGATGTGGAGAGGGAGGCGAACGAGTTCGCCGCGGAGTTCCTCATGCCCGAAGCCGTGATCTCATCGCAGTTGACAAGACTAACCCTTGGGAGGCTCTCCGATTTGAAAGCGGAGTGGGGCGTCAGCATGCAAGCGCTCTTCGAGCGCGCCCACGGGCTGAAGAAGGCCACTGGGGAGGACCGCGCCCGCTTCTACCGGCAACTCAACTCGAAGGGCTGGAAAGTCCACGAACCAGGAAGCGACACGCTCCCGCCCGAGGAACCGGTGCTCGCGGCGTCCATCGGACGCCAACTCGCGGACGCGGGCCTCACACACCACGAGATCCACCTACTGATAGGCGCCGCGGACGACGCGGAAACCCCCTTCGAGCCGACAAGACTACGGCTCATCTCCTGAACCGGCTCCGGGCCGCCCGCGGCCAGCGCGCGGGACAGAATCCGAAAGCTCCCCGGTAACATCATTTTCGAGCGGGCGGGGTACCCGCCGGAGAAACTCAAGAAAAGACAGAGGAGTGAGCCGTATGGATCTTGGTGGGTGGCTCGGTGTCGCCGGGGGCCTTGTCTCCGCTGCTTGCGCCGTGGTGTCGGTGTTCCAGGCGCGCAAGTCAAAGGAGGAGCGCGAGGCCGCCGAGAAGATCGGCCGGTCCCTCGAAACACTGGCCGACGCCGTCGCGGAGGAGCAACAGGCCCCGCCGTGGGATCTGCACTGGGTCAGCGGCGATACGTACGGCCTCGTGAACACGGGTCCGCACACTGTTCATGGCGTCAAGGTCGAATGCCTCGCAGAGGACGCGGTCTTCCAGATCAACGATGGAGCAGAAGGCGAGCGGAGCATCGATTCCCACGCTTCGATCCCCTTCTTCTACGCAGCAACTTTGGGGACGTCGGGGGAGAGGAGCATCCGCGTCCGCTGGACACGGTCCGATGGGACCACGGGCACGTGGAAGTGCCCGATCCCCCCGAAAGGCGCCTGAGTAAACCCTCGAATGGAGAACGGGCCCCGCCGCACCGTTCGTGTGGCGGGGCCCGTATTCGCCAGAGACGCTTGTGCGCCGTGGGCCACGCTCTTAGGCGTGGAGCGCATGGGCGTCGAGGTAGTCGGTGAGGGCGTCGCGGATGATGTCCGAGACTGTCGTCTCCTGGGCTCGGGCGTAGGCGTCGAGGCGGGTGTTGAGGTCTTGGGGGAGGCGGACCTGTCGGCGTGGGGAGCGCCCTCGGCCCGCGGCCCGATCCTCCCCGAGGTTGGGGCGCCCGACCGGGTGGGCGTTGACGATGAACTGCGCGAGTTCTTCGGCGCTCTCGAAGCGGACGGGCCCCGAGGGCTCCCCTATCGGAGCGAGTTCGCCGCGCTCGGCCATGTCGGCGAGTTCGTCGTCGCTGGTGGCGGTGGGGATGCGCCTCATCATTCGTTCTCCCATTCTGTATGCCCTGCTTCGTATACGAGGTGGCGCCACGCGTCGGTCAGTTCCATGGCGTGGAACACGACGATGTCGCCGGTGTGTATGACGGCAACGATGACCTCGATGTAGCGGCGGGATTGCGCGTGCGGCCGACCGACGAACACGCGCGTCGGTTGTCCGTCGCGGCCCTCGATGGGCTGCGTGTTGACCGCGTGGGTCAGCGCGTACAACGCGTCCGCTTGGGTGATGTTGTGCCGTCCGGCGCTCTTAGTGAATCTAATGGCCACACCCATATGGTACTACCAAACTCGGGGCGGGTCAACCGACGCGCGCGGTCGCGAGGAAGGGAACGCGTGCGTTCACGCGGCTACGGGGAGGGGCGAAGGAGGAAACCTGATGAACCCTACCCCAGATACCCCAATGCTTACGATCTACACGACGCCGAATTGCCCGTCGTGTCGTCTCACGCGCCAGGCGTTGGATCGAGCTGGTCTCACTTACGAGGTTGTTGACTTAAGCCGGCGCCCGGATCTTGTTGCGCAGATGCGCAGTGAAGGGCTGTTGCAGGCGCCGATCCTTGATGATGGCACCTCGAGGAGCGCGGGTTTTCGCCCTGATCGGATTCGCGCAATCGTTGATGCCGCTACGCCGACGCGACTGACTGCTCGAGGAGTTCAGGTCCATGTGTCTGCTCCGGTGGCCGAGGCGCAGGCTCATCGAGGCAGGGAACTGTGAAGAAGGGGCTGGGTGTCTTTGTCGTCGCTCTTTTTGTGCTTCCTGGAGCAGCTCTGATGCCTCTTGCGATGCTCAGTGAGTCGGATACGCCAGCTGGGAACGCTCAAGGTGGGAGTGGACGGGTGTCGGGCGTGCCCGAGGAATACCAGGATGCGGTGTGGCGCGCGGGCCACGCGTGCGACGTTGTGTCACCGTCGCTGATCGCGGCGCAGGCTGACCATGAGTCCGCACACACGTGGGACCCTGAGATTACGAGCCCAGCCGGGGCTCGGGGGATCGCTCAGTTCATGCCGGCCACGTGGGCCACCCATGGACGCGATGGGGATGGAGATGGGCGAGCTGACATCACCAACGGGTCTGATTCGATCTATTCGCAAGGCCTGTACATGTGCGAACTCGCTCAGAACATTGACTCCTGGCTTGCCTCCGGCCTCGTCTCAGGGGACCGCGTCGACCTGACTCTCGCGGCATATAACGCGGGGCCGGGCGCGGTGAGGTCCTGGGGCGGGATTCCACCTTTTAAGGAGACACAAGGATACGTAAAGAGTATTCGTGAGGCGCAGGCTAGTTTTGTCGAGACAGTGACCTCGGAGCCCTCGAGCGACGGAACTCTCCTTGCGCAGGCCCGCACTCACCTGGGTACTCCCTACGTGTGGGGCGGGGAAACAAGCGCTGGCGTGGACTGCTCGGGCCTCATCGTGCTGTCTTACGCTGAGCTCGGTCACCCGTTCCCAGCATCGGTGCGCACAGCCGATCAGATCACCAAGCACTCTGACGCGGCACCAATCGCCCGCGATCAGCTTGTCGTTGGCGATATGATCGGATTCTCACACACGCCGGGAGGCTACGTTGATCACATCGGAGTCTATGCCGGCACAGACGCGGCCGGGCACCCGATCATGGTGCATGCACCCGACGTGGGAGGCGTCGTCGAAGAGACGCGCCTCGACACACCGTATTGGCAGGGGATGACGTGGTGGCCGACTCGCCGGGCAGCGTGAGATGGACGCAAATGTGCACGCGATGGGGGATGATCACGGTATGAGCATCAACGACGAGTCTCACCGCAAATCGAGCCCGCCCTGGTCCGCGCAGGAGAGCGGTGACCCAGTGGCACCTCGCGCCTTGTCGATTGACGAGGAGTGGGCGGTGATCATGGCCCTCGAGGAGGAACGGGGCCGCGCACACGCGCCTGAGCGGACAGCCGTTGCAGCGCCACCACCCTCACAGACGGATCTGAGCTACCTCGAACCGATCGTTTACCCACACTCATGCACTCCACTTAATCCGTGGCGTGCGACTGGTCCTACGCCCGTGCCGACGAGGGATCGGTGGCGCTGGAAGTGGTGGCGCTTGTGGGCCCTACCGAGCCTGGCGTTTCTCACGGTCGTTACTGTCGCCGTTGTGCGGCTCTATGGGAGCGCAGTCGACCGTGGTGACCCCAAGTCACTAATCATGCCGTTCCTGTTTCTGGGGACTCTGTGGTGGAACTGCATCATCCACACCCTGTATGTCACCTGCGTCAGGCGCATGAATCCGTCCGTCGGCTTTCATATCGGCGCCGCGATCGCCGCTTTCGTGGTCTCCTCAGTAGCGGCGTTTGTGTGCGTGTGGGCGTTCTTAACGGCCGTGAATCTTGGCGTGGTGGCGGGTGCGTAAACGGCCGTTATCGCACCCGCCACACACCAGCCTAACGTGAACCGAAAGTCGCCAGAAATCGGGTGCAGAAACCAGGTGCGCATCTAATGGTGCAAAACGATGATGGTTGACCGTTTATGCACCTCGGTATATGATGGAGGCTCACGGCGGCGTTGCCGATCAATCAAGGGAGAACGTTATGACTAACGATCAGATCCGTACCGATGAGGAAGCACGAGCGTCGATCGCTTTCGCTGACGCTGCGCTCAATCTTGCTGGGCACGTTGTTACTGACGCTCATCTTCGTGACCTTCAGTGGAAGACGGCCACGGGTGAGCTCACGGTCGAAGAAGCAGGTAGTGCGGGAGAAAGGTACCTGTTCGAGAAGTTCGGGTATTCCCATGAGTGAGGATCCGAGTTGGGATGCGTATTTCATCCCGGGTACTCAGGTACTGCGCAACAAGTTCACCGGCGGCGGCGAGTTGCCATACGGGGTTGATTCGGAACGCGCGTTGCGAGCGTTGGAGGAACACTGGGCGAGCTTGCGCCTTATCGAGTTCCAAGATAATCCGATCCTGGGGTTGTTTGATTACGACCATATGAAGGTCATTCACCGCCATATCTTCCAGGACGTTTACGAGTGGGCAGGCGTTGAGCGTACGACCCCGATGCTTGGTCCGTTGGTCAAGTATGGACCCGATGTGTCCGGATTCCCTGATTACGATCCGGCTGATCGCTCCGTTGCACATGAGTACTACCGTGCCGGTCCTGAGCTGAGGCGAGCGGCCGAGCGCGAGTACGACGCAATTCGTCATTCCGACTACCTGCGCGGCCTGGACGTCGATGATTTCGTCGACGCGCTCGCGCAACGATGGGCCGCCCTCAACCAGGTTCATTCGTTTCGCGAGGGCAACACACGCAGCCAGTTCGTGTTCTTCTCAGAGCTCGCTCATCATGCAGGTTATTTCTTGGATGCTGATGCTTTCGCTCCTGTGTCCCAGGCGCAGATCCTCGCGGGAGTGACCAACCCGCTACGCGACGGGCTGGTGGCTGCGCGTTTCTACTACCAGGACCGCCACGATGCCGGTCCTATGGCAGAGGTGTTGTCCTACGCTGTTCGTCCCCTCACCGAGGCGGAAAAGCAACATCGACCGATCGTGCCCGTCGAGGCACGTAGAGCTCATGCCGTTACGTCTGCCGCGTTTCCGGCGGCGGTGAGGCCACCCGGTCGCACGCACGTTCAGCGCACGGATGAGCTGTCGTCACGGCCGTATACGCCGACGCAGTATGACGGGTACACACGTTAGGGTGTGCGGTAATCAGGTTGGGGTCTCAGGAGGTCGGCGTGACGATCGTTGGGTATGCACGCGTATCGACGCGTGAGCAGGCCACGGACGCGCAGGAAGCAGAGCTGCGGGCGGCCGGCGCACAGCGGGTGTTCATCGACCACGGCGTGAGTTCTCGGCTCGAGCACCGTCCCGCGTGGGATGCATGCGTGGACTATCTGCGTGAGGGTGACGTGCTTGTTGTCCGCGCGCTGGATCGGTTGGCAGGCTCGGAGAGAATCGCGATCGACGTGATCCGGGATCTGGGCAAGCGTGGGGTGCGTCTCCGGTCCCTGACCGAGCCGTTCCTGGACGTCGACGCGTCCACGCCGATGGGGGAAGCGATCATTGGGATCATGGCCGTGTTGGCGCAACTGCGGGTGTCGACGATTCGGGAGAATACACGCAGGGGACTGGCACATGCTCGAGCTGAGGGGCGTGTTGGTGGGCGTCGGCCGCGGGTGGCTGGGGACCGCTTGGAGGCTGCTGAAGCGATGTTTCAGGCGGGAATGACGCATAAGCAGATTGCGGCCGCTTTGGGGGTGCATCGGTCGACGGTGACGCGAGCACTCGCTAAGCGCAGGCAGGAGCGCGAGCTCGGGGGTGCTTAGAGGGTGGGTCCCTGGCCGTGTTTGAATTTGAATTGTGCCCCGGGGCTTGGGTTGAGTGTGGTCGGCAGTGACGGGTGCGCGGAGCGTGTGGGCGCCAGTGTGGGCCGTGGGATTGCTCGGAGAACGTCGCGCAAGCCTCGGGGCTGTTCGTTGCGTTGATCGTCGATGTCGTCGGCCCAGGCGCGGAAACGCTGTTGGATGGCGTGGAGCTGTGGGGCGTTGACGCCGTAGGCGGATACTTGCGTCAGGGTGATGTTGCGCGCCCCGCGCAGACACTCGGTGAAGAATCCTGTGTCGAAGCCTGCGTCGCGTTCCTGGAGGAGTTCGATGAGGCGCGCATCGCTGATCGTTCTGGTGGATCGGATCGCGTCAACATCGAGGTAGTCGCGTGGGTAGCTCCTGGAGTAGAGGGCGCTGAGTTTGTTGCCGATGGCGTCCTCGAGGGTGAGGACAGGGCCGATGTCGAGGCGTACGGGTGTGTGGGCGCGCCAGTCGATGGCGAGATCGACGCTGAGTGGAGCTCCGTGTGGTGGGGTGACGGAGAGCTGGGCGAAAGAAGGGCTTGCGCGTTCGACGGTGACGTCGTAGTTGTTCGCGGTGAGGTGCTCGATGAGGCTGTCTACTGCGTTGGGGAACCGCGTGGCGGCTTGCATGACTGTGAAGAGGTCAATGTCGTTGGTGGGGCGCTGCGTCATCCCGTGTTCACGGATCGCACCCGAACCAGCGAGGGCGAAGTCCGCGTCTGCGAGGACCTCGAGCGCGCATGCGATTAGCTGGCGTTGCGCCTGTTGTACAGAGCGAGCCATTTGTTCCTCCCACGCAACACGTTGAAGCGGTTTTCCCATGCGGCTGTGATCGCTAGGTCAAGGCGCAGCGTGGGCCACATGTCGGTGAGGGTGTCGCGATTGAGATAGGAGCGCTGGTCCTGCGCGTTGCCCTCACCGATGACGCATTGGTAGACCGTCGTTCGTTCGCCGTCGTCTTCGAGGTTAAAAGAGCCGTCCCCTGGCGCCCAGCTCAGGCGTACGGGGAGATGCACGAGGCCCATTGAGGGACCTGTGAGTTCATCGAGCGACGCGGGAACACAAAAGGGTTTTGTATCGCGGTATGTGATGCGCCCACTCATGACAATCCCCTCTCGTGAATGCGATCTGGCGGCCTGCTCGCGTGTCTAGTTTAGCGCGCGATGGGCGGTGGGGTGGCGGCCCAGTGGACTGCCACCCCACCGCGTCGTCGTGGGCTATGGCAGGGTTGGGCCGCTGATAAGGAGGGCGAGGCCGAGAACAACAACGGTGAGGGTGTTTGTTCCGATGAGTCGGCGCGTGCCTCGTGTGGTCATGAGGCGTATGCAGCCGACGATGACGAGTAGGGCGCCGGTGACGCTTGTGAGTGACCTGTATGCGCTGTCATCAGGGTTGTGGGCGGCGAGGTAGGTTGCGCTGGCGTAGATCGCTGCAGCTATTGCGAGGACAATCCCGATCCCAACGACCTGATAGATCATAGTGGGAAGGCCGCGCCGCGGTTCGAATCCAGGGCCATGGCCGGAACGCTTCGCTGGCAATGGGATGATCAAACATCCGGTGAGCGCAATGACAATGCCGCATGCGATGTGGAAGAGAATGACGCTGTTCATTGAATTTACCTTTCGGTGTCGCTGGGCTAGAGGTCAGGCTTCGGCGTCGGGGGTTCGGGTGGACGCTTTGGGGAGGCGGACGGGGTCAGGGAAGCCAGCCTTGGTAAGGGCGGCTTTGGGCCAGCCGTTTGAGGTGGCTGCCTTGAATGCGCTGCGATAGGTCGCGACGGCGTCGTCGAGGGCGTGATGAGCGTCGCCGAGTGCACGAACCGCTGCTTCCCGGTCTTCGTCTTTCTTGAGCAGCTTGTGTAGAGGATCCATGTGCGTCCATTCGATTCGTAGCACCACCGGGTGTGGCGCCTGGTACTAGTGCCGTGCCGGTGTGCGCGCACAAGGAGGATAAGGACGCGAGGAAGCTCCTGCGGGCCGGGCGAATGCGCGGGGCGACGTGGCAGCCGTGCCCCCTTCCTTTGGGGGCATGGCCCCACCCCAACCAAACCAAAACGACATGAGCGCATCGGGGCAGCGTTATCTCCCAGCGTCTTGTTTGTTCACTTGTATGATGCGAGGACAGCGAACGCGTCAGCAAAGCCCACGAAGCCGCGCGGAAAGCACGCAAAGATCGGCTCGAAAGAGCGCGGTGCGTGAGCGTCGAGGGCCCGGACGAACCGCATTCGCGGTCCGCCCGGAACGAAGAAACTGGGCTGAGTTTTCGGGGGCGAACGTCAAGGTTGTGTCCTTGCGGTGTTATGCGCGGTCTTTACTGTGTCCCACGAAGTGAGATTCGCGTAGCGAGGGGCGAACCCCCTTCGGGCACAACCCCCGTAGTGGTCACTGCGCCCCGGTCCTCCAGGCTCGCCAGCAACTCCTCCGCAACTGCGCACTCCACGGCCCGCGACCACACTGCCCACGGGCGGCGGGCGCGAATCATCGACGCGGCGGACGCACGCGCCTCCAGCCACGCCAACGTCAAGACATCAGCCAAAGCATCCGACACCGCCTCCCCCTCGAAACGCGCCTGGCGAACCGCGAGGCGCCCAAATTGCTTGGGGCCATGCTCCAGTAACGTGACAGCTAACCGGCTCGCCCCCTGCCCAACCCAGCCTGCCTGGCATGCCTCAACAAGGACCGCGCGCAGCCCCTCATTGTCATCCGGGTCAACCGCGCCTCCAGTGAAGACATCAACGACGACGCCCAGGCTCTGCATCCGATCGCGGGTTCGCTCCACGGCACCTGCGGGGTCACGGACCAGCTGGAATCGTGACGGCGCGCGATGCCCCGCCTCTCGGCGCTCCTCACGCACGATCAGCGCACGATCCTCTAGCTCCGCTAGACCACGCCACACCGTCCGGCGAGATCGATCTGTCGTCTCAGCCAACCAGCTGATCTCCACGATCGCGGCCCCACGATCGTCCGCCAAGGAGGCCAGCTCACGCAAACACGCGCGGGCCGAAGCCCCCAAACCTCGCTGAGCTCGCGCCCACGCAGGCCACGACAAAACAACATCCACCATCTCAGGCCACCTCCCCGTCCATGTTTTCAGCAATCACACGACCCGCGATCCGTTCACCCGACGCTGCGAGCACCTCCAGCAGCGCCGACGGCGATGGCTTCCCCCCTTGGGGGTTCTCCCGATGCCATGCATCCGCGAGAGCCTGACGAACGGCTAGCTCCACCCTCGCGCATCGAGCGGGCGACAACCCAGGAGCCAGCCGCGTCACAAGATCATGAATGCTCATGTGCACCACCGACGGGGCTGTCTGCGCCTCTCGAGCATCCACCACAGCGGCGCGCTCACGTGCCAGGCGCTCACGCTCACGCGAGGCAGCCGCAGCCTGAGCCCGAGGAGACTCCCCCACAGCCACCAGACGACGAAGCCGCGAAGCCACAAGACCCGACATCCGAGCAACACGATCAGGCAACGGCGAATCCAGCAAACGCTTGATCTCCCCCGGCGCCCACCCCGCATCCAGGCGCTCGCGCAGCAAACCAACCACGAGACCGAGACCCCGCGCGTCCATCACCCTCATCGACTCAGGTACACACGCCGCCAAGATCGCTAGATCAGCTTCTGAGACACTTTCAGCACCACGATCGGCCCCAGACACGGACGTGAGCCCCTTCAGGCTTCTATGAGGCTCCTGAGGGCCTCTACGGCCCTCTGGAAGAACTGACGTCGTCACCGGCGACGCAGCGGTCACCTCAGCAACCGCCTCATCGCCAGAGTCAATCCCCGACCCAACCGAACCCTGCCCCTCACCCGGCGAGGTCGGACTGGTCGACCTCTGGGGCGGGTGGGGGTGGGGTTGGGTTAGGTCTTCTTTAGAAGACTTGGTATCCCGTAGGGATAGTGCCGCGCTCGACCGTGCTACGGTGGAGCGCTGCACGGTGCGACCAGGACTTTTACCCTGTTTTCCCTGGTCAGACCGTGCGGCACCTGTTGCCGCACGGTGAGAGGCGCGTCCATCCGACCGTGCGGCACCTGTTGCCGCACGGTGCGACCTGCGCAAACGCTCCTCCTCACCAGCAAGCTCCGGATCCGGGGACGCCGCCCCCTCCAACAGGTAATCCCCCTGCGACTGTTCGAGGGCCACCACGCGCGCTTGCTGCGCGGTCATCGGCTCGTCGGAGAAGATCGTGAGCGTACGCACCCGTCCCGACGACTTGCGTAACGTGAAACGGAACCGGTAGCCCACTGCCTCCAACTCCCGCATCGCCGCCCGCACGGCCTTCTCCCCCAGACCCCGGCCAACGAACGCCCGGTACCCCAAGTTCGCGCCCTCCGGAGACGCCAACGCGCGCGCCAGGATCCCCAGCGCCGCATACGAGATCCGCTCATCAAAAACGACCTCATTACGCAACGCAGTCGCCCCACGCCGCACGACGAAGTATTCGCTCAACACTGCTCCCCTCCACGAGGACCCGCGCACGCTCCACTCAGCCGCGCGCGGGCGGGTTTACGGTGGTACTGGGGCGGCGCCAGCCGCCTGCAAACAAGATGAAGAACAACCAGAAGGAGGTCATCGGCATGGATACCACCCGCGAATGGTTCGTTGAGCCGGAGGGCGACAGGACTTTCACCATCGATGGAACCGACTACAACGTCACACAGGAGGAGTTCGATCGGGCCGCACGGGAGCTGACGAAGATTGCCCAAACCGGCCACGGGCACCTCACCCTCGAAACCGTCGACAAAACCGTGTACGACCTGTGGTTCATCCACGGAACTATCGTCACGGCCTGACCGCCGCGGCCACGTCGGCGCAGTAAGCACTGGGACATCGCGAACCTGACCCACGCCCAGTGCCCCGCACGCCTCCAACTCCTTGAAGTACCCACTCAGCGCGCGCGGCGAGCACTCCACACGGCTAATGAGACGCTCACGCGACACCCACGTCACATCCTGCTCGTTAGCAAACTCCGCCAACGAGATCAACACGATCTTCGCGCCGACCGAGACCCCACGAACCCGATCCAACGCCCAAGCGACACCGTAGATGCTCACAGCGAGTCACCTGCCTGCCCCACCCAAGCCAGGCAGCGGAACATCCGACACCGACGACTCACGATCAGGATCAACAGTCCTGTACACCGCCTCGATGTCCGCAGGGTCAAACAGGATTCGACGCGAAGGCGTCACCACATGCCGAACACGCCCCGACTTCGCCCACCGCCGCAGAGTGTCCGGGGAAACACCTACAAGCTTGGCAGCCTCGCCAGCACTGATAAGCTGTTGCATTTTTTGCAGTATCATACCGTATATGATGCATCCATACAGTGTTACCGTCAAGAGATGTCATTGCAGTTTCTGCAGCGTTTGTGTACTATTGCAGCATGACAACAATGAAGGTTCAGCACGGACTAGCGCCCGACGAAGCGATCGGCATGACAATCAATCAACACTTGTTTGCACGCAAGATGTCTGGCAATAGTTTTGGGCCAGTTATCGGGGTTTCCGGAGCCACAGTGAGTCGCAAGCTGCGAGGAAACGTCGGCTGGTCGGTGACAGAACTACTAACTGCCGCCAGCTTCTTTGGCATCGAGCCCGCAGACCTCATGCCCACCCCAGACGGAATGGGCGGATGGATCCCCGCACCCTTCAAACCTGCCAGGCGTCGAGATGTCGACGCATTGGTGCCCCAAGTCGGGCTTGAACCGACGACCCACGGATTATGAGTCCGCTGCTCTGACCGACTGAGCTATTGGGGCGTGGCTATCTTAGCGGAGGAAGGCGGCACTCTTCCACCGGCGCCCTCTCCTTGATCTGTCGGTCACGCTACAGCGACATAGGACCTTAGTCATGCCTACGGTGATTTAACAAGGTCACAGCCAGCTATTGTAAGGAGATGGCATGAACGTCGCGGAACAGATCGTGGCTCAGCTCGTCGACGCGGGAGTCCACCGGATCTACGGCATCGTCGGCGATTCGCTCAACCCGATCGTGGATGCCGTGCGCAAGACCGGCGGCTCGGCGAAGGGCGGCATCGACTGGATCCACGTGCGCCACGAGGAGGCGGCGGCGTTCGCGGCTTCGGCTGAGGCTCAGCTTACGGGCAAGCTCGCCGTGTGCGCGGGTTCGTGCGGCCCGGGCAACCTGCACCTCATCAACGGCCTGTACGACGCGAACCGCACGGGCGCACCCGTCCTGGCCATTGCCTCGCACATCCCGAGCGTCCAGATTGGTTCCACCTACTTCCAGGAGACGCACCCGGATCGCGTCTTCGAGGAGTGCTCAGTCTACAACGAGCTCATCTCCTCCGCGGCCCAGTCCCCGCGCACCGTGAACTCCGCGATCCGCCACGCGGTCGGCCTGGGAGGCGTCGCGGTCATCACGCTGCCCGGAGACATCACCGACCTCAAGGCCGTCGAGCACGTTCCCACCTATGCGCCCGTGCGCCCGGCGACGCTGACCCCGAACCCGGCGGACATCGACGAGGCCGCGGCGCTCCTCAACAAGGCGGACAAGGTCGCGATTTTCGCCGGCGCGGGCGTTGAGGGCGCCCACGACGAGGTCATCGCCCTGGCCGACGCGCTCAAGGCACCAATCGGCCACTCGCTGCGCGGCAAGCACTTCATCCAGTACGACAACCCCTTCGACGTGGGCATGACGGGCCTGCTGGGCTACGGCGCGGCCGCGGAGGGCATGAACGACGCCGACGTGCTGATCCTGCTGGGCACCGACTTCCCCTACGACCAGTTCCTGCCCGACACCCCGACCATCCAGGTGGACACGCACGCGGAGAAGCTGGGTCGGCGCACGGACGTCGGCCTCGCGATTCACGCGCAGGTCAAGCCCTTCATCGAGGCCCTGCTCCCCCACCTGCGCGCAGGCCGCTCCGACTCCTTCCTGAAAGCCAAGATCAAGAAGCACGCGGAGATCATGCACGCCCCCGTGGGCGCCTACACGCGCAACGTGGAGAAGATGCGCCCGATCCACCCCGAGTACGCCGCCCACCTCCTCAACGAGACGGCCGCGAAGGACGCTATTGTTACGGCGGACACGGGCATGTGCAACGTGTGGACCGCCCGCTACATTGATCCGCTCGGCA
>ERZ773254.923-NODE-923-length-14220-cov-3.433886_pt1 | contig 14220 bp, 8 predicted proteins | sample MGYA00580516_ERZ773254 | MGnify/ENA primary metagenome ERZ773254 (study PRJEB29015, sample SAMEA2738158) | human oral metagenome | biome: human oral; feature: human-associated habitat; material: saliva | place: China | collected 2192 ...
GGTATAATAGATTGTGTTGACTTAAACAGAAAAAAGTTTTAGGAGGTAGAACTTTGGACATAAAATTAATATGATAGTTTATGTGATATTCCCGATGAATTGTATGAAAAAGAGTATCTGGAAGTAGTCCCATTAACTTTGATATTGGATGGTAAAGAGTATAGAGATAATATAGACCTAACTAAGGAAGAATTTTATGAAAGGGCTTTGAAGTCTGACCAGGTGCCAAAAACTTCCCAGGCTACATATGTACAGTTTAAGGAAGCATTTGATAGGGCAATGGAAGAAGGCAAGAGGGTCGTATGTATCACAGGAGCATCTACTAAGAGTGGTACCTACCAAAGTGCGGTATTGGCAAAAAATGATACAGATGGATCGATTCATGTGTTCGATACAGAACAGTTATCTTTGGGAGCAGGCCAGTACATAGTAAGGGCATGTGATATGATAGATGAGGGGCTTTCTTATGATGATGTATTATCAGGTCTTGAAACTGTAAGAGATACCGTTAGCATCCTGTTTGCACCATCATCCTTTGATTTCCTAAAGAAGAGTGGTAGGGTAAACCTATCTACTGCAATATTGGGTAATATGCTGAGTATAAAGCCTATATTTATCATGGAAAAGGGAGAAATTTCCCTGGCAGCTAAGGTTAGAGGGGTCAAGAAGCTAGTTACCAAGCTGGTTGATATGGTTCTAGAGAAAAATGAAAAGTATTTGAGTGAGATTACAGTCATAGTTGGCTATGGGTCAAACCTTGAGAACTTTGCTAAATTTAAGGAAGAAATTGAAATGAGACTAAAGGACAAGGTAAAGAAGATTGTCTATGCAAAGGGTGGTGCCTGCATATGCTCACATACAGGTCCGGATATAATTGCTATTAGTTATTCAAAGTAATATAGAGGCAGCAGGACCTTGTCTTATTGGTCTGCCATTTAATTAGATAGTAATAATTGTTAAGATAAAGAAGTAAGAGGAGGAAACTATGTTCGAACATAGAATTTTTAAAACGGAAATCGCCGGTAGAACACTAACTGTTGAGATTGGTAAGATTGCCGAAATGACAAATGGTAACTGTATTATCAGCTATGGTGATACTATGTTAATGGTTAATGTGACTAAGTCAGCACAGCCAAGAGATGGGATTGACTTTTTCCCGCTAAGTGTGGATTTTGAAGAAAAATTGTATTCAGTTGGTAAGATACCAGGTGGATTTTTAAAGAGAGAAGGTAAGGCTTCTGAGAAGGCTACTTTGACATCTAGATTGATAGATAGACCAATTAGACCCCTATTCCCTGAAGGGTTTAGAAATGACGTTCAGGTAGTTGCTACAGTATTGTCAGTTGAACAGGATTGCACTCCTGATATTGTTGCCATGTTGGGTTCTTCAATAGCCCTATCTATATCTGATATACCTTTCAATGGACCAACTGCATCAGTTTTAGTAGGTCTTGTTGATGGTGAATTCGTATTAAACCCTAACCAGCAGCAGAGGGAGGAAAGTGACCTACATCTTGTGGTTTCTGGTACTAAGGAAGCTATAATGATGGTTGAGGCTGGTGCCAAGGAAGTTGATGATGATATAGTACTAGATGCTATCCTTTATGCCCATGAGGAAATAAAGAAGATTGTTGAATTTATAGAGGGTATTGTGGCTGAGGTTGGTCATGAAAAGTGCCCAGTTCAACTACATCTACCAAGTCCAGAAGTTGAAGCAGCTGTTAATGAATTTGCTAGAGAAAAGATGAGAGAGGCAGTTAAGACAGTTGAAAAGATGGAAAGAACTGAAAAGATGGATGCTGTAAGCGAAGAAACTATGGCTTACTTTGAGGAAAAGTGGGAAAATTTTGAAGAAGTTGCAGGAGATATAGAAGATGTCCTACATGCTATTATCAAGGATGAGGTTAGAAGCCTTATAGCAGACCACAATGTAAGACCAGACAACAGGTCTCTAGATGAAATTAGACCTATCTGGTGTGAGGTTGGTATGATACCAAGAACTCACGGTTCGGCTATATTTACAAGAGGTCAGACTCAGGTATTAAATGTAACTACATTGGGTGCTCTTGGAGATGTTCAGAAACTTGATGGACTAGATGAAGAAGAAAATAAGAGATATATGCACCACTATAATTTCCCAGCATATTCTGTTGGTGAAACTAGACCTTCAAGAGGTCCTGGTAGAAGAGAAATAGGTCATGGTGCCTTGGCAGAGAGGGCCCTACTACCAGTAATACCTAGCAAGGAAGATTTCCCATATGCAATAAGGCTGGTATCAGAAGTATTGAGTTCTAATGGTTCAACTTCTCAGGCATCTGTTTGTGCATCTACACTTTCTCTATTGGATGCTGGTGTACCTATCAAGGATATGGTTGCTGGTATAGCCATGGGTCTAATTAAGCACCATGGTAAGGTTGCTGTACTATCAGATATCCAGGGTATGGAAGACCACCTAGGTGATATGGACTTTAAGGTTGCAGGTACTGAAAAGGGTGTAACTGCAATTCAGATGGATATAAAGATAGCAGGTATTGATGAACCTGTGCTTAGACAGGCATTAAAGCAGGCTAAGGAGGGTAGACTTCATATCCTAGGAGAAATGAAGAAGGTAATTACTGAGCCTAGACCAGAGCTTTCTCAGTATGCGCCAAAGATTGTCAAGATGATGATAGATCCAGACAAGATAAGGGATGTAATAGGACCTGGTGGAAAGATGATCAACAAGATTATTGATGAAACTGGTGTTAAGATTGATATAGAACAGACTGGTGAAGTATTTGTTGTAGGTGTTGAACAGGATATGATAGACAAGGCCCTAGCAATGATTGAAGAAATAGTTGCAGAGGCTGAACCAGGCAAGATCTACAAGGGTACTGTAACAAGAATAGAAAAATTCGGTGCCTTCGTTGAGATACTACCAGGTAAGCAGGGCTTACTACATATATCTCAGATATCTAAGGAGAGAGTAGCTAAGGTTGAAGATGTTTTAGCTATCGGCGACCAGATAGAGGTTTTAGTAACTGAAATAGATGACAAGGACAGGATAAATCTTTCAATAAAGGCTATTAAGAGATAGTTTAGATTATAGTTCATTAAAGTCAGTGTGAATAGATTTTGCACTGACTTTTTCATTTTTTTGCCTGGGGTCTTCTTCTAGTCCCTTCATTATGTGAATATCTGTAAATAGGACCAGACCTGTATAAGTAAGTTGGGAGGTAATTATGACTATGAGAATAACCTATAATAAGTCTAGTAATACGAGGGCTTGTTGTAATAAGAGGTATACAATATCAAGTAATTTTAATATGAATGCTGAAAACATTAGACTTTTGTCAGCTAGGAGACCAAGAAGAATCTTAGCAAGTACTGTACTAGCATGCCTTATGGTATCAGGTATGTTTGCTACAGGCCATGCACTTCAAAGGCTGGCTGGTAAGGATAGGTTTACTACAGCTGTTGAAATATCAAAGAAGATAAATGCTGATAATGGGACTATAATAATAGCAAATGCCAGGTCCTATGTAGATGCCCTTTCTGGAGGAAGCTTAGCTGCAGCCAGCCAAGGGAGCATACTATTAGTCGAAAAAAATGCCATACCTAGCCATACCTTGGATGAAATCGAAAGAGTTAAACCAAGTAAGATCTATATACTAGGAGGTTATTCATCTGTATCGCCTACTATAGAGAATGACCTGAGGATAAGGGGCTACGATATAATCAGGATAAGTGGTCAGGATAGGTACCAGACATCCGAGAAGATTGTCGATGAGATTATAGATAAGTATGGGGCTGAGGGCTTGTGTCTTGTATCAAACCAGATGGATGCTATTTCGGCCTGTGCCTATTGTGGCGGCAAAAAACCAATCTTACTTATCAATAAGTCAAAAGCCAGTGACCGCATAGGGATAAAGTATGAAAAATTAAATAAGTTTGCCATTGGTGGTAGAGATTCCATCGGCCAAGATCTTTATAATAGGTTCGGTTTAAAGAATAGGATAGCCGGTAAGGATAGGTATGATACAGCTATTGAGATTTCGAAGCTTATAAGTGGAGATAAGGCTTATATAGCTTCTGGCCAAAATATAATAGATGCCCTTTCCTTGGGGCCACTTGCCTACAAGGATGGGGCAGGAATTATACTGACTAAGGTATCTGGTATTGATAAGACATATGAATCATATATAAATAGTAAATATAAGGAAATAAACTTGGTCGGTGGACGAAAATGGGTACCTGATAGTTTATTTAAATCAAAGGTGTCAGGCGAGACAAATACAGGTGGGTATACAAAGCCCCCAACAAATAATAGATCCTCCTATGAATACTGGGACTACTATAACCATTATGACAAGAATATACTATATAGCCAGGACCAGCTAAAGGAAATTAACCAAAAAAATATATCTAGATCAAAGTACCTAAACAAACTAGAGGATATAAAGGGCCAGTATGGCTTTGTAGCAAATAGGACAGTTATAAGGGAGGGTCCAGGTCCTATGAATTCCTCAGATAGCCAGGACCAGGGAGCCTTAACAGGCCTATTTCCATGGGATGAGGTCGTAATAGTCGGATACAACTCAGATAAGACTTGGGCAAGAGTATATTGCCTTGACTACAGTGGTTGGATTCCAACTAAAAATATAATGAAGGTGACAAAGGAAGAGCTTTTGGCTAATAGAAATGTAGATTTTGCTACCTATATAAACAGACAAAAATCAATATCCGGATATACTATAGATATGGGCACTAGGATGCCAATTATTTCGGAGGATGCTAGTAGCTATAAACTTGCAATGCCTCTTGCAGGGGAAAGTTATAGGACAAGTACAATTAGTCTAGATAAGTTCGAGGTTACTAAGTCATACCTTGACTTTAGTCAGGCCAACCTAATCAAGCAGGCTTTAAAGTTTCAGGGAGAAAACTATGGCTGGGGACATAGCAATAATGCAAGAGACTGCTCAGGCTTTATCAGGGATGTTTACAGGTCTTTTGGTATAGTTATTGCTAGGGATGCAGGTCAGCAGGCTATGGATACAATAGGAACTTACATAGACCTTAGTCAATATACTAGTAGGGCTTCAAAAGAGGCTTTTCTGATAAGGCAGAAGCCGGGAATTTGTATGTATATGCAGGGCCATGTCATGATGTATTTGGGCAAGGATGCAAACTCTAGACCAAATATGGTACACCAGTATGGCTATGCATTTGTAAATGGAAGGAAAACAGGAGTTTTTAGAAATGAAATAACTGATGTTGCTAAGCAGGTAAGCTCATCTTCAGCCTTTATAGATTATGTAACGTCAGGACGTGACTTTACTAGCCTATCTTACTAGTTTTATGACGGTAGAAGGGGAGACCCGATGGGTATTATATACATAAATCAGGGGACATTATTTGCTAGTACATTTTTAATTAAGAAAACTATGTTAGAATAATACTGGAGTTGACATATTTTTACTGTCGATATCTATGTCAGCCAATAAAATTGAGATTTTGTGATTATAATATGTCGATAAGGAGATAGGATGATAAAATACAAGACATTGAAAAATGGATTGAGGATAGTAGCTGAGGAAATACCCTATGTTAGGTCGGTATCAGCGGGTGTTTGGATAAATGTTGGTGCCAGGATGGAGCTAGGATATCCAAGAGGTCTAGCCCACTTTATAGAGCATATGCTATTTAAGGGAACTGAGACAAGGTCCTCTAAAAAAATATCTAATGATATAGACTATTATGGGGGATTTTTAAATGCTTTTACTAGCCATGACCATACATGTTACCATGTAAAGATGCCCTATAACCATATATTGGAGGGCCTTGATGTCATAGGGGACCTACTAACTAGTTCATTGTTTCTAGAAAGCGATATAGAGAAGGAAAAGCTAGTAATTAGGGATGAAATCAAGATGTATGAGGATTCGCCTGAAGACTACCTACGTGAGGAACTCTTGAAGAGGACCTATTCTAATAGGGGAATCGGTAGGTCAGTATTGGGTAGTGTAGAGTCCTTAACAGAAATAACCAGAGATCATATATGTCAATTCTTTGCAAGATACTACATACCAAATAATGCTGTGTTGGTTATGAGTGGAAATTTTATTCTTGAAGATATAGTAGAAAGGCTAGAGGAGATATTTTCTAAATGGGCTCCTAGAGAGATTTCAATATCAAGAGAGGAACAAGAATTTAAGCCTCAATACTATATAGAGGATAGGGATGATGAACAGTCAAATATTGGTATTATATTCCCTTGTCCAAGCGACAATAATTATAAGGATTTTATTGGAGTAAAGCTATTAAATAATATTTTGGGCAATTCTACCAGCTCTAGGCTCTTCCAAAATATAAGAGAAGATAGGGGACTTACCTATAATATAGCTTCATATGATTCTTTCTACGTAGATTATGCAGAATTGGGTATATATTCAAGCATAGCTGATGATAACCTATACCAGGTATATAAGCTGATTATGGATGAAATATATAGTATAAAAGAGGATTATATCAGTCAGGATGAACTAGAATTTGCCAAGGAACAGTACAAGGGTAGTGTTCTTATGAATATTGAAGACACAGAGGATAGGATGCTCCTAATTGGTGAGTATGAAGTAAATGACAAGAGACTCCTTTCTGTTGATGACAAAATGGAGATTGTTGAGTCAATAGACCTAGACTATATGAAGGGTCTTATAGATAAGATATTTGGAGGTCCTATGTCTCTTGGAGTGACAGGAAGGTCAGCGACTTCCCTGATTGGTCAAATTAAAGATTTAAGTGAGGTGAAATAATGCCTAGTAAAAAGAGTAGGCAACCAAGTAGGAGGTCAGGACCACCTGCCAAGCTTGCGAATAACAATAAAAAAAGAAAACAGAATAAAAAAACAAAGACTGGTCTTAGGATAAATGGCGAATACCAATACCTAATTTTAGTATTTATTGGGCTTTTCTTTGGCTATGGTCTGATGTCAGGTTCAAGTGCCTTAGTACCAAGGGTTATACAGCTATTATGTAAGGGTATGTTTGGTGGCCTAGCCATACTAATACCTTTTACTATGGTAATCATGGGTATTGCAGGTATCCTGGAAGGTAATGAGAAGATAGATAGGTTTAAGAAGACGAAAATATTCTATATATTTGTGTTTTACATTGTAATATACTATGGTCTAATCAACTATGCGAGGACACCATCGGAAAGTCCATTCAGCCTTGATATGATACAGGACATAGTCAAGATGGGTGTTTCTAGAGAGGGTGTAGGTCTGTTACCATCTATATTGACCTACCTACTTAGCCACCTGTTAGGTTTTGTCGGTGCATGGCTCTTAACTATATTTGCAACAATACTGACAATCCTTTATTTCTTTGAGATTTCAGTCAAGGATATTATAGCCTATGTCAAGAATCCTAAAGATTCAAGTAACATTATAAATAAGATTAGGATTAAGTTTGGCAAAAAGGCCAAAATTGACGGTGTAGATGACAAAACTATGCTAAATAAGACCGGCTTCTTTGAAAAAATTAGAGATAAGTTCCATAAGGATGTAGAGGAAGATGACTACCAGGATGATGCTGATGATGATAAGACTATAAAGATAGTTGGCTTTAATAAGGCTGAGGATGACTACCTAGAGATTCTCGAGGGTACCCAGGGCCTATCTGATCTAGAGATACTTCAGCAGATGCAAAATGAAGAACCTTTAATAGATGGTCTGGTTACCAAGGAGGATGATGACCTATCAAATAAAAGGCCTAATAGGTTACTTCAGTTGGATGATACCGAAGAAATATTGGGCCTAGACAAGGACTCTGAAAATATATCTGGAGGAACTAGCCTACCTAAGAGGAGGATGACTGGTCCGACAGAAGATGTCAAGCTTGGTCATATCCAAACTAGTAAGACCTACGTAGAAGAGGATAATAAGCTGATCCAGGAAAATGAACATGAAAAATTTAAAAACTATAAGATGCCACCTATCTCACTATTAAATAAGGTGTCTGGTGGAGGAGATAAAAAATCTAAGCATAGGGTCCTTGAAAATGCCCGTAGATTGGAAAAGACCTTGCGAGACTTTGGTGTAGATGCTAATATCAACCAGGTGACTGTAGGACCTACAATTACCAGATATGAAATTCAGCCGAGTCCAGGGGTCAAGGTGAGTAAAATTGTAAATCTAACAGACGATATTGCCCTTAGTCTTGCTGCCAAGAGTATCAGGATGGAGGCCCCAATACCAGGTAAGAGTGCCATAGGCATTGAGGTTCCTAACGATGAATCACAGATGGTTAGCATTAGGGAAATAATAGATAGTGATGAGTTTAAGAACTTTAAATCGCCCCTGGTTATGGGCTTGGGTAAGGATGTCGCCGGTAGAATTATAGTTGGTGATATAGGCAAGATGCCTCACCTTTTAATAGCGGGATCTACAGGGTCTGGTAAGTCGGTTTGTGTAAATACACTTATTACCAGTATCATGTATAAGGCCAAGCCTGATGAGGTCAAATTGATGTTGATAGACCCTAAGGTAGTAGAGTTAGCCAATTATAATGGTATACCACACCTATTGGTACCAGTTGTGACAGATGCAAAGAAGGCGGCTAATGCACTTGGATGGGCAGTGAGTGAAATGAACAGAAGGTATAAGCTATTCGCTGAAAACCAGGTCAAGGATATCAGCTCCTATAATGAAAAGTCGGACGACCCACTACCTAAGATAGTCATAATTATAGACGAGTTGGCCGACCTTATGATGGTTAGTGCTAATGATGTTGAGGACCATATCTGTAGGTTAGCCCAAATGGCCAGGGCAGCGGGTATGCATCTTATTGTTGCAACCCAGAGGCCATCAGTTGACGTAATAACAGGTGTAATTAAGGCCAATATACCATCAAGAATTGCCTTTGCGGTTTCGTCACAGACAGACTCTAGAACTATAATAGATATGGGTGGTGCAGAAAAGCTACTAGGTAAGGGAGATATGCTATTTTACCCTCTAGGTGCTGCAAAGCCTGTAAGACTTCAGGGAGCCTTTATTTCCGAGGCAGAATCGGAGAATATAATTGATTATGTCAAGAAGGAAGCCGGTGAAATTTCATATGCGGGCGATATAGAAGAGTCTATTTCAAGTATTAATACTGAGAGAAGTGGCGATGAAGATGAGCTGCTTTATGATGCGATTAGCTTTGTTGTAGCAAATGGTCAAGCTTCATCTTCAATGCTACAAAGAAAATACAAGATAGGCTTTAATAGGGCTGCCAGATTAATTGATAATATGGAAGAGAGGGGCATAGTTGGCCCTAGCGAAGGAAGTAAGCCAAGAAAGGTATTGATTAGTCAAGAGGACCTTTCTGGCATGGAGGACTAGTGGCTTTTATGCTACAAGTCTATATTGTGAGATATGGAGGATGTAATTTGAAGATAGCATTGGAATCATTAGGATGCTCAAAAAACTTGGTTGATGCCGAGATAATGTTGGGTCTCCTTAACAAAAATGGACACCAGCTAGTAGGAGACTATAATGATGCTGATATAGTGATTGTCAACACTTGTGGCTTTATAGAATCCGCTAAGCAGGAGTCAATTGACTCTATAGTCCAGTATGCTAACCTCAAGAACGAGGGTAGTCTTAGTTATCTGCTAGTATCAGGCTGTTTAGCTCAGAGATACCCTGATGAACTTATGGAGGAGATACCAGAAATTGATGCAATAGTTGGCACGGGATCATACCAAAATATAACTGATGTAGTTGATGATCTGACTAAGAGGGATGGCATAAGGTTGATTGAAGATATTAATTTCAGCTTTAATGAGGACCTACCTAGGTATGTATCCACTCCGGACCACCTGGCCTACCTAAAGATAGGAGAAGGCTGCGACAACCATTGCACCTATTGCATAATACCAAAACTAAGAGGTAAGTATAGGTCGAGAGATATTGAAAGCCTATTAGAAGAGGCTAAAGAACTCAAGGAAGCAGGTGTCAAGGAGCTAGTAGTAATAGCCCAGGATACGAGTGTATACGGAAGAGACCTATATGGAAAGCCCAACCTGGCAGGTCTTTTGGAAGGGCTAGCACAAATTGATTTTGATTGGGTTAGGTTTATGTATTCCTATCCAGAGGGTATAAGTCAGGAGATTGTCGATGTAGTTGCCAAGTATGATAATATATGCTCATATTTTGATATACCTATGCAGCATGCAAGTGATAGGATACTTAAGCTTATGAATAGGAAGACTAGTCGTCAGGAGCTAAAAGACAAGGTTGATATGATAAGATCAAAGATTCCTGATGCAACAATAAGGACTACCTTTATAGTAGGTTTTCCAGGTGAAAGAGATGAAGATTTTGAAGAGCTTATAGACTTTGTAGAGGAAATGAAACTTGATAGGATGGGGGCCTTTACCTATTCGAGGGAAGAGGATACACCGGCTGATAAGTTAAATGGACACCTATGTCAGGAGATAAAAGATGAACGTCTACAGAGGCTAATGATGGTTCAGCAGGTTATTTCAGAAGAGCTTAACCGTAAAAAGATTGGAAAAATCTTCAAGGTCTTGATTGAAGACCAGGTTGATGATAGCCTATATATAGGCAGGACACAATGTGATGCTGAAGATATTGATAGTGTCATTTATGTAGAATCAAGACAAAATCTTGAAATAGGAGATTTTGTAAATGTAGTAGTGAAAGAAGCCTTTGAATATGACCTTAAGGGTTGTCTAGAGGATAACTAGTTTAAGAGGAGGATGGGATGAATTTACCTAATAAATTAACAGTTTTTAGAATATGTATGGTTCCACTTTTTATGCTCTTTATCTACTTGCCTATTCCTGGCAAATACCTAATTTCTTTAATTATATTTGCCTTAGCAGCAATCACAGATGCTCTGGATGGTAAGATAGCTAGAAAGTATAATTTGGTGACTGACTTTGGAAAGTTTATGGACCCTTTGGCAGATAAGCTACTAGTAATAGCGGCCTTAACCTGCATGATAAAGCCAGGTCTGGTACCAGCTTGGATAGTTGTAGTTATTGTTGCCAGAGAACTAGCTGTAAGTATAATGAGGGCTATAGCAGCTGCGGATGGTAAGGTAATAGCAGCTGGTAATAGCGGCAAACTTAAGACTGTAACACAGATGTTGGCCATTGTATTCTTATTATTGGGGGCCCATACTGATGCGAGTATAATCTTAAAAATAGGAACAGTACTTATATACATAGCAGCTATACTTACCCTATATTCGGGATATGAATATTTTTCAAAGAACAAGGAATTATTTGAAGACAGATAGACAGTATGATATTATAGCGATGAATTTAAGATATGAATCGTTTCTACATAGCTAACTATATCGATAAAATTATGGATAATAGAGAATAAGGGTGCTTTTTCTTTATGTTTTTATAAAAGTGCCTATAAAGATTTAAAGGATGATAGCCTATCTTAGTAAAGTTTGATTTTTTAGTTTAAACAAGGAAAAAGAACAATTGTTCTTGACTATGTCAACTACTTATTATATAATAAAGCTATAAGAACATATGTTTAATCGACATATTTAATTAATGGAAAGGGTAATGATATGACTATTGATAATAATAAAATGGAGGCTCTAAATGAGGCCTTAAAGAAAATCGAAAAAGAACATGGTAAGGGATCTGTAATGAAGCTTGGCGAAACTTCAGGCTTAGATGTTGATTCTATACCTACAGGTGTAATAGGCCTAGATATAGCAGCTGGAGTAGGTGGTCTGCCTAGGGGAAGGATAATTGAAGTTTATGGACCAGAATCATCAGGTAAGACAACTGTGACTCTACACTGTATAGCTGAAGCACAGAAGAGAAATGGTATAGCTGCCTTTATAGATGCAGAGCACGCTTTAGATCCAGTTTACGCTAGGTCTCTAGGGGTAGATGTGGATAACCTTATAATTTCTCAGCCTGATACAGGTGAACAGGCACTTGATATAGCAGAATCACTAATCAGATCAGGAGCAATTGACATACTTGTTATAGACTCTGTTGCGGCACTTGTACCAAAGGCTGAAATTGAAGGAGATATGGGAGATTCACATGTAGGTCTACAGGCCAGACTTATGTCTCAGGCTCTTAGAAAGCTTACTGGATCTATTAAAAAATCAAACTGTGTTGTTATATTTATCAACCAGTTAAGAGAAAAGGTTGGAGTTATGTTTGGAAACCCAGAAACTACTACTGGTGGTAGGGCCCTTAAGTTCTTCTCAACTATGAGAATAGAGGTTAGAAGGATTGATTCTATAAAGCAGGGTGATAAGATTCTAGGCAATAGGACTAGAATAAAGATAGTAAAGAATAAGGTTGCTCCACCATTCAAGCAGATAGAGTTTGATATTATGTACGGTACAGGTATATCTAAGTCAGGAGACCTTCTAGATGTGGCAGTAGGTATAGATGTTATAAAGAAGGCTGGTGCTTGGTATAGCTATAATGATGAAAAAATGGGACAGGGTAGAGAAAACTCTAAGAACTTTCTAGAAGAAAATGAAGATATAGCAGCTGAAATAGAGGCTAAGGTTAGAGAATACTACGGACTTCCAGTAGATGGCACAGACTTAAAGTCTAGTTCTGAAGAAGAGCAGATGCAGTTTTAATCCTGCAACTCTTATAAGTTATAAATAATAAATAGCATAGCCTTGCTAGTGACAAAGTCTTTAAATAAATATTTAAGACTATATTGCTAGCAAGGCTTTTTTGTTCTTATAAAAATGGCCAGGATTTATTTAATGAAATAAGAACCTGACCAAAAAAATATTTTATTCAATAATTTATTTTGTAATAGCCTATAGGAAATCAGAGAAATCAAATAAGCTAGAATCTACACTAAAGATTTCTATTATCCTTTAGTAATACGTCGTGAGCTCCACCCTCAACAATAGAAGTAGAAGATACAACAGTCAACTTGGCCTTTTCCTGTAATTCAGGTATTGAAAGGGAACCACAGTTACACATAGTTGATCTTACCTTTGATAGAGTGAGACCAACATTGTCCTTTAATGAACCAGCATATGGTACATATGAGTCAACACCCTCTTCAAAAGAAAGTTTCTTGTCTCCACCTAGGTCATATCTCTGCCAGTTTCTAGCTCTAGCAGAACCTTCACCCCAGTATTCCTTCATATAAGAACCGTTTATATTTACCTTGTTTGTAGGAGATTCATCAAATCTAGAGAAATACCTACCCAACATTACAAAGTCAGAACCCATAGCGAGTGCTAGAGTTATATGGTGGTCATAAACTATACCACCATCTGAACAAATTGGAATATAGATACCAGTTTCTTCATAGTACTCATCCCTAGCCTTGGCAACATCTATAACTGATGTAGCCTGACCACGACCAATACCCTTTTGCTCTCTTGTTATACAGATAGATCCACCTCCGATACCTATCTTGATAAAGTCAGCTCCGGCTTCAGCTAGGAACCTAAAACCTTCCCTATCAACAACGTTACCAGCACCGATCTTTACAGTTTCACCGTAATTTTCTCTTATCCAAGCAATCGTCCTTGCCTGCCATTCTGAATGACCCTCAGAAGAATCTATACAAAGGATGTCTACACCTGCTTCTAATAGGGCAGGAACTCTTTCCGCATAGTCTCTAGTGTTGATACCTGCACCAACTACATATCTTTTAAGACTATCATGTAGCTCTAAAGGATTTTCCTTGTGAGAGTCATAGTCTTTTCTAAACACCATATATACTAGTTTCCCTTCATCATCAACTATTGGAAGAGAATTTAGCTTGTTGTCCCATATAATATTGTTTGCCTCCTTTAATGTAACTGTCTTAGGGGCAGATACTATCTGATCAAGTGGTGTCATAAATTCTGCAACCTTTGTATCAGGTGACATTCTACTAACCCTATAGTCCCTACTAGCAACTATACCTAGTAGTTTTCCATTAGCAGTTCCATCATCAGTTATAGCAACTGTTGAGTGTCCAGTTTTTTTCTTTAGTGCAAGTATATCTGCTAGGGTATTTTCTGGAGTTAGGTTTGAATCACTTACTACAAAGCCTGCCTTATGCATCTTTACTCTTGCAACCATAGCTGCCTGGCTTTCAATTGACTGAGAACCATATATGAAAGATATACCACCTTCTTTAGCAAGTGCTATAGCCATATTGTCGTCAGAAACAGCCTGCATGATTGCAGATACTAGGGGTATATTCATCTTTATGGCGGG
>ERZ773254.927-NODE-927-length-14191-cov-10.272496_pt1 | contig 14191 bp, 12 predicted proteins | sample MGYA00580516_ERZ773254 | MGnify/ENA primary metagenome ERZ773254 (study PRJEB29015, sample SAMEA2738158) | human oral metagenome | biome: human oral; feature: human-associated habitat; material: saliva | place: China | collected 2192 ...
CGAAAATTAAGACAGCTACAACTCCAGAAGAGTATTTGACATATATTAAACAAGCAGGATATGCTACAAGTTCAACATATGTTCAAAATACAATGAGAGTGGTACAGACCTACAATTTAACGAAATATGATTAAAAAGAAGTCAACTACAAAACTCTATGTTCAGAGTTTGTAGTTGACTCTTTACTTTCTGATATCGATAAAAAGATCTATGCAGTTACTTTTGTTAATCTTGACTTTAAAAGTCCCAAGATAAAATCAAGAATATAACTGATGAGTAAGCTCAATAGGATAACTCCAACAGTTCTCATAAAAAGATATGTATAACAACCAAAGCTAGAAGATAATAAATTTCTATTAAAGAAAACCCTGAGTACTAAATACTCGAGAGGATCATGGAATAGATAGATAACAAAAAGTTTATCTATAAAATATCGGTATCCTTTGTGGAAATTTTTATCTAGATATTTAAAAATAGGAGATAGTACATTTGCAAATGCAATGGAAAAGATAATTCCAAAGATGACTAGGAAATAGTGGTTATAGAAATGTACTTGACGATTCCATAAATGGAAACATACAAAGATAATACAAATTATGAAACTACGAATATATGAGAATTTATAGAAGTGACGATATTTTTCAAATACATAACCAGCTGCTAACCAGTGAATGAACTTTAGGCCATTATTAATTTCCATAAAATCAGTGATAGTGTATTTTGATGCAAGTGTTGCAATAATAAAACAGATAATAAAAGGTATAAATACATTTTCAATATGTATTTTTTTTAATAACTGTACAAGTGTTCCAAATATTATTAAGCACCAAAACAGAGCTGCGAGAAACCATAAATGACCATCATCAGCCTCTAAACCACCTCGCCAATAGGATAAAATAGCTTGAATCATTCCATTAAATGTATAGAAGTTTCCAAGAAACTTTACTGGTAACATGAAGAAAAAGCCTGTAGCAAAGAAAGGAACTATTAATCGTTTAATTTTAGATTTAATAAAATGCAATATACTTTTAATTGGCTTTAGTCCTAATACAGCACCAGATAGAAAAAAGAATAGCGGCATATGAAAATATACAAGGATCCAGTGTCCCTCTCGGACAAAGGACAATATTTTTCCATAATACGTAGGAGACAAATTAAGTGGCAATTGATAATCTATTCCTCCGTGGGCAACGATTATTTTTAGATATACACTATGTCCAATGACTACAAATATCGTTGCAATCACACGAATCCAATCATACAGTTCAATGCGTGTATTATTTTTTGTAATAGTTTGTTGATTCACTTTTTTCTCCTTCGTAAAAAAATAAAAGTATATAAATATATAAGTATTATACCACCCTGATAATAAGCGGATAAAGGAACTTTTGTTAGGGAGGTATTCAATTTTAATCAATGCACTAACGATTTGAAGCAGGTTGAGGAAAACACAATGTTGGTATATTATTTATAGTGTGATTCTATGTTTTTTATGCATGAATTTTGTATTATTTTACATCAAAAATTCATGTTTGAAAGAGTAACAAATGGAGATAAGGCGTATGGAAAGATATGACAAAATTATCATTGGTGCTGGATTATATGGGCTATATTCAGCTCTCTTTTGCGCGAAAAGGGAACAGAAAGTTATTGTATTAGAATGTGATCCTACACCATTTAGAAGAGCTACATATATTAATCAAGCTAGAGTTCACCAAGGTTATCATTATCCACGCTCTATTTCTACAGCACTAAAGTCAGCTGGTTATTTTGAACGTTTTAATAAAGATTATGATTTCTGTATCAATCGTGAGTTTGATCAGATTTATGCTACATCTAGTCAGTACTCTTGGTCTGATGGAAAACAATTCAAGGACTTCTGTAAGGCAGCTGATATTCCATGTGAACAATTAGTGCCAGAAAATTATTTCAAGCAAGGCATGTGTGATGGTGTATTCAGAACAAGAGAATATACATATGACGCAAAGATTTTATTAAATTACTTCCTAGAAGAACTTAAAAAATATCCTACTGAAGTTACCATCAAATATGGAGTTGATATTACAACGATTGATAAGACAAGCGATTCCTATATTATTCATACAGCTGAAGGAATTGATTATGAATCAGGTTTTGTATTAAATGCAACCTATGCTAGTACAAATCAAATTTTAGAAAAAGTTGGATTTGAAAAGTTTGGTATCAAATACGAGCTATGTGAAATCATCTTGTGTGAAGTAAATGAGAAGTTGAAAGATATTGGATTCACTGTCATGGATGGTCCATTTTTCTCCATTATGCCATTTGGTAAGACAGGTCTACATTCTCTTACATCAGTCACATTTACACCACATACAACAAGTTATGCTGGATTACCAACATTTGAATGTCAGAAGGAGAGTGGTGGTTACTGTTCTCCAACGCATTTAGGCAACTGTAATGACTGTCCAGCAAAGCCAAAGACAGCTTTCCCGTATATGGCAAATCTTGCTAGAAAATATATGCTTGATGAGTATGGATTTGAATATAAAGGATCACTCTTTTCCATGAAGCCAATTCTAATGAGTTCGGAGATAGATGATTCTAGACCTACAGTAATTCGTAAATATTCTGAGAATCCAACGTTTGTTGGGGTACTATCAGGAAAAATTAATACAGTATATGACTTAGATGAGGTGTTGAGCGATGGAAAATAAGGAAAAGAATTTTGCGTCAGCAGTAGTTTACGTAAGAAACGCTGAAAATCGATTAGAAAAGTTTTTGAAGACTATTATTTCTACAATGGAAGATAACTTTGCACACTCAGAAGTGATTTGTGTTAATGATGCTTCTGATGATAAGTCATTAGAAATTATCAAGAAGACAAGTGAACTTGCGAAGTCTACTAGTGTATCTGTTATCAATATGAGTTACTTCCATGGTCTAGAGTTATCCATGGATGCAGGTATTGACATGTCTATTGGAGACTTCGTATTTGAATTTGATAATACAACATTGGACTTTAACCCAGAGATGATTATGACAATCTATTATCGCTCCTTGAAGGGGTACGATATTGTTAGTGCTTCTCCAAATCGTAAGGAAAAGTTTACATCAAGCTTATTCTATAAAGTGTTTGATCGATTCACTGACTATTCATATAAGATGACAACAGAAAGCTTTAGAATTTTAAGTAGACGTGTAATTAATCGTGTTAGTTCAATGAATAAGACAATCCCATATCGTAAGGTTGTATACGCTAACTGCGGTCTTAAAACAGATAATCTCAAGTATGAGATCGTAAATAATGTTGCGTTAGAAGAGGATATACGTGAGAAGAAGTATCGATCAAACCTTGCGGCGAACTCATTACTATTATTTACAGAGATTGGTTATCGCTTTGCGAAGTTCATGACAGTATTTATGATGATTGTTTCTGTATTTATGGTTCTTTATTCTATTGTTGTGTATCTAACAGCGAATCCAGTCGTCGGTTGGACAACAACCATCTTATTCTTGTCCGTTGCATTTTTCGGATTATTTGGAATTTTAACTATTATCATCAAGTATCTACAGTTATTAGTTGATTTAGTATTCAAGAGAAAACAATATAGTTTTGAAAATATTGAGAAGTTAACGAAGTAGGAGATTTTTATGAAGAAGGCACTCGTTGGTTATACAGGTTTTGTTGGTAGTAATATTTACGCTGCTACTGATTTTGATGCAGTATATAATTCTAAAAACATTGAAGAAGCTTTTGGTACTAACCCAGATTTATTGGTATATGCTGGATTACGTGCTGAAAAATATTTGGCAAATAGTGCACCGGAACAAGATATGGCGCTCATTATTCAAGCAGAAGAAAATATTACAAAGATCAATCCTAAAAAACTTGTACTAATTTCAACAATTGACGTGTTTAAGGTGCCTGTTAATGTAGATGAAGATTCTACAATTGATACAGATAACCTGCATGCATATGGGTATAATCGCTACCAACTAGAAATTTGGGTGAAAGAGCATTATCCAGATGCGTTGATTATTCGTTTACCTGGTTTATTTGGAAAGAATATTAAGAAGAACTTTATCTTTGACTTTATCAACGTAATTCCATTTATGTTAAAGAAAGAGAAATTTGATGAGTTAGTTCAAAAAGATTCTTCTTTACAGAAGTATTATGTATTGCAGGACAATGGGTTTTATAAAGTAAATTGTCCTGAAGGGGATAAAGAACTATTAAAGAGTAAGTTCAAAGCACTACAATTCTCGGCACTTAATTTTACAGATAGTAGAAGTGTATACCAGTTCTATAATCTTGGAAGATTATGGAGTGATATTGAAATTGCATTAGAGAATAATCTTCATATGTGGCATCCTGCAACAGAGCCTGTATCTGCAGGAGAAGTATATGAATATTTAACAGGAGAACAGTTTGTAAATAAACTAAATGGTACTCCTGCAGACTACGACTATAAGACTATCTATGACACGCTATATGGTGGTCAAAATGGATATATTTGTGATAAGAAAACTGTACTAGCTGATATTAAACAGTTTGTGGAGGCTATATAATGTTGAAACAAGCAAAAAACAATATTGTGTTTGCAGTATTGTCATTGCTTTTATTAGCGCTCTTTGTAATGATTGGACCATTGAACGCTTTTCAACATGGCTATTTTGCAAATGAAGTGGATATTACTACAATCCCTAGTGAAAATTTAATAGGTGAATATGATTTAACTAACGGTGGCAAATTTACAACTACTTTTGTACCTACAAGAAAACATATGACAGGTGTGGAAGTATATATAGTAAAGCAAGGCTCTACACATGGAAGCCTTATACTCACAATTGAAGATAATAATGGCAAAATTATTGATCAAAGTGAAGTAGAAGTATCTAACGTTAATTCAGAGACATGGTATAAATTTTACACAAAGGCAAAGTATAAAATAGGTGGCCAATATACATTACATATCTCTGCTTCTGGAACAAATGGAAATATAACTCTACAGAAGGCTACAACATCATATATGTCTGAAGAGAATCGATCAGGAGAAGTTTTATTGAGTTTTGCATACAAGAAAGCAACATTTAATCATGAAACGCGAATCTTGATGTGTTTTATGATAATTTCTCTTTGGATTGTTTTGCTATCAACTCGATTCACTGAAAAGAAGCATACAATTTTACGACTACTAGGTATTGTTGGAATACTTGTTACTTTACTAAGCTGGAATTTCATATTCAGTTCTCTTTATGGTCAAACTGCAAGTAATGAATCTTTTCAAACATATAATGACAGTTTGAACACAGGTATTGTAGAAGCGGAGAGATATAATGATTTCTTTGTGGCTGAGGATACATATCAATATGGACTAGGCCGCTATTCAAGTATTAATGGTAGCTATTATGGTCTGAGAAATCCATATAGAAACAATGATGAGTGGACGGAGGGCTATTCAAATACAGAGTCAGCTATTTTAGTAAATGATAGTCCCTATATTATTAAAATATCCGAAACTGCAAAAAAAATAAGATTTCAAAATGGAGATACATATGCCATTAAGGATATCAAAAAGATTGGTGAAAACTATCGTATTGACTTAGATGGGCCTGTCTTAAGTTTTGCTAAGCAAGGTGCATTAGATTATGCGGTATTTATCGATGCAAGTGGAAGTGATCTACCTCGAGGATATCTTTCACCATATAAACAACAATTTGGTTTACAAGGGAAAGTATTTAGACTCGTTTATAGAGTTTTACATAATGGTGATACTGCATTGAATTTGCTAAAACTTGCATGTAGTATGATGGCAGCTCTTGTGTTCGTTGTTATCAGTCTGTTAATTAAGAAAAAGTATAATGCAGTTTTAGCAGGATGTTTCCTACTTACTTTTTGGTTGTCACCTTGGGCAGCAATGTTTGCGCAGAATCTTTATTGGGTTGAATTTACCTGGTTTATACCAATGGCAGTTGGTTTATACTGTTCAATAAATATTCATGATTTCAAGGCAAGATGTATTTCGTATATCTTTGCATTTGTATCAATACTAATTAAGTGTTTATGTGGGTACGAATATATATCTGCTGTGATGATGGGATTGATTACTTTCCTGCTTGTGGATTTGATAAATGCAATACTATCTAAAAATAAAGAGAAATCCATTCTAATATTCCGCACAACATTTGTAATGGGGATTGCTGCTTTATTAGGATTTGCAGCTGCTATATGCATGCATGCAATTCTAAGAGGAAATGGAAATCTTCTTGAAGGTATTGTTACCATTTTCAAGAGTGATGTATTAAGAAGAACTTCTGGTGCAGATTTAAACCAACTTTCTACAAACTTATGGGACTCCATGAATGCGTCTACTTGGGAAGTTTTTTGCCGATATTTCCACTTTGATACAGATATCATAGTAGGAATTCCAGGTAAACTATTTCAGGTTATTTGTATTATTCCATTAGGAATATTTGCATATGACTTCCACAATAGAAAGTTGGATCTAATTAAAGTTGCTTTGTATGTTGTTACATTCCTTACTTCCATTTCGTGGATTGTACTTGCTAAGTCACATTCCTATGTGCATACTTTCTTAAATTTTGTACTGTGGTATTTCGGTTTTGTTCAGGTATGTATTTATATTATTTGTGATCAATTTTCTAGAGTAGTGAACAATCATCGAGTGGAGGGATAAGTGTAATGAAGTTATCGATATCAAATATTGGATGGACAGAAAATGACGATAATGCAGTTTATCAACTGATGAAGAAATATGGATATTCTGGTTTAGAGATAGCTCCAACCAGAATTTTCCCTGTTCTACCATATGATAAATTAGAAGAAGCAATTGATTGGGCAAAAAAAGTGTACAGAGAATATGGTTTCAATATTCCATCAATGCAATCAATTTGGTATGGTCGTCAAGAGAAGATATTTGGTACAGAAGAAGAACGTCGAATATTGATAGATTATACGAAGAAAGCAATTGATTTTGCGCAGGCAATTGGTTGTAAGAATCTAGTTTTTGGTTGCCCAAGAAATCGAGTTCTACCCGAAGATAAGGAACAGGGCATAGCAATAGAATTTTTTAGAGAATTAGGTGAGTATGCATTATTAAAAGATACTGTAATTGGTATGGAAGCTAATCCCCCTATCTACAACACAAATTTTATTAATGATACTGAATCTGCACTAAAGCTTATTCAGCAGGTAAACTCAGAAGGATTTAAGTTGAATCTTGATGTAGGAACTATGATTTATAATGGTGAGTCTATTGATGAATTAATTGGAAATGTTCAATACATTAATCATGTTCATATCAGTGAACCAAATCTAAAGCCAATTGAAGAAAGAGAACTTCATATTGATTTGAGAAAGGTGCTTCTTTCCGAGGGATATCGGGGATATGTATCCATCGAAATGGGAAAGGTTGATAATCTTTCAGTTTTAGATGAGAAATTAAAATATGTTGCTGGATTATTTCAGGAAAAATAGGATAAATATATGAAATAGGGCAGCTTAGATACTATTTCAGGAGGTTTTATGAGAAAGTCAGATAAGAAAAAGAAAGGTATAATTTGGCACAAGATTCTAGATAATAAGGTGTTTATTCTTGGAGTCCTATTAATGCTATTGATTTGCTTAATTCATACCTTTAAAGATGCTAGTTTAGCAAATTTCGTTCCGATTAATGGAACTTTTCAGAATTATAATCCTGTAAGAAGATTTCTCGCAGGGCAAGTCCCTTTTAAAGAGTATGCAGACTATCTTGGATTAGGGCATCTTTACCTAGGAACATTATTTACAGTTCTTTTTGGGGGTACTTATCAAAGTTCGCTATATGCTTATACGTTTCTGACTTTTTCTGGATTTGCATTATTTATTATGCTTATTTCTTGGTCGGTTTTAAGGAATAAAGAAAAGGCAGTAATCCTTACAACTACTCTTTTAACAATCATTTTGATCATACCGATTTTCTTTGAAAATATTCTAGTAAATAGTGATGGTCTTTTAAAAGCTTTACGTTATTCATTACTGCCAGGTAATTCTGCAAGAATGATGAGAGGTACTATTTTAGTATATGCATGTATATTAATTTATTTGGGATATTTAATCTATGTAAAGTGGATTCAGCATAAAGAGGTTAAATTTAAAAAGTATTTACCATATATTTATATCGCAATTGTAGCAGGTGTGAGTTTTGGTTGGAGTAATGATTATGGTATTGGTAGTTGGTTATGCTTAATCCTTATGAATGCTTTCCTTGCTTTATCAAGGGAAAGAAAAATTACTTTTGCAATTGTGGTTTTATTATCATCTATCTTAATTTCATTTGTGTCACTATTCTTGGTTGTGGAACTACTTACTTTTGGTAACTTTAAGGGATGGTTAACATTTACATTTGGCACTGGTGGATACCAGTCATGGTTCTTTAATAACAATTATTATAGAAGCTATTATCTATTCGATGTTGATTTTAGTTTTATAATGTTAGTTCAAGGCTTATTGGTACTGCTATACTTGAAAAAATTATTTGATGCTAGAGGAACAACTGAAGCATGTAAACGATATGGTATTCTAGCCTTTATCAATATGACATGTTTTGCGGTTGTAAATGAGTATAGATTGATCAGTAATGGTCAGTTGTATGAAGTTAGTCTTATTGTGCTTCTTCTAACAATTTTTGTTGAATTGTTTAATGTTCTAAAACCACTGTTAGAGAGCCGACAGTTACGACGTAATCTGGTGGTAGGTTCTGTAGTACTATCGCTTGCATGGGTGAGTTCTACTATGAAAGAACTTATGACAATGAAAGTTCTTGGTCAAAGTGGAGTTTATATTCCCCAGATGGGTGGATATATGACAACACTAAACAACGACTTGTATGCTGCTCATGCATTCTTGAATGGTGAGGATTTCTTTGCAACATATGCGACTGCACAGGAATTAATGGAGGGAAAGTTCCAACCAACAGGAACAGACTATATCATTCATGCATTAGGTGATAAACAACGTCAGGCGTATTTAGATGCATTCAAGAATGGAACATTCAAGTATGCTGCGACGATTCGCGATGACTATACAGACTGGTCATTCTGGATGAAGCGTGCAAACTGGTTCTTCTATCGTGAACTTTATCAAAGTTGGCATCCTGTATTCGCAAATACCTATGAAACCTATTGGGAAAGAAATACAGATGGTGAAACAAACACAATTCATGATGGTTTTACATTAAAAGTGACAGAAATAAGTGCAACTTCACAAAAGATTGAAGTAATATGTAATGATTCTACAGTTAATGGTATAGCAGATGTATATGTGGATTATCGCGTAGAAAAAAAAGGTAATCTTAGTTCTAAGGTAATGTTCCGAAGAGAACTGGAAGTGAAAAATACTGGAAAACTTTATCCTGTTGGTGGCATGTTCTATGATCATAATCATTTACGTCCTATATCCGCGGAATACATTCCGGTTGAAATTTCAAATGGCCGTGGTGAAGTTACAATTACCTCACAACCTTCACATAGTACAGTTCTAAACGTGAATGAAGTTAAATGTGATGCTGTTTATAGCGTATCATCAAGATATATCCCACTTCTTTCAACTAATGTTGAGAAAAAACAATTTATTATTCAAAAATATGCTAGATATGTAAATGATACTGCTGAAGCTAAGAAAGTCATTTATCATGGCAAAGAATATACTGTTACAAATATTAGTTCTGAAGATGATGGTGTATACATTACAGTAGAAGAGACAATCGAAGAGGATGGCATTATGGATAATTTTATCCAGATACGATAAAATTCATTCGATTTCTTTTGAAAGGATGGAAATTATGATTGTTGAGAAAAGACCTGGAGTGCCAAAGTATGAATGCTTTGAGTATACTGAAAAAAAGAAAGATTATGTAGTGCTAATTCCAATTATTAATGAAGGAGACCGCATTACAAAGGAACTTACTAGAGCAAAGGAACATCATATTTCTGATTATGCGGATATTGTAATCTGCGATGGTGGTTCAACGGATGGATGTACTGATGAAGCATTATTACGTAGTCTGGATGTAAACACATTATTGATTAAGCGTGATGAAGGAAAACAAGGTGCACAATTACGTATGGGAATCTCATGGGCTCTTGAAAGAGGATATGAAGGTGTGATCACCATTGATGGTAATAATAAAGATAGTATTGAAGACGTTCCTAATTTTATTCAAAAATTAAAAGAAGGATATGACTTGGTACAAGGGTCTCGCTTTATTGAAGGCGGTAAAGCAATCAATACACCATTTATTCGTACAGTATCTGTACGTTTCATTCACGCACCTATTATTTCTTTTACTGCACGCCAAAAGTTTACAGATACAACAAATGCATATCGCGCTTATTCAAGAAGATATTTAACAGATATTCGTGTACAACCTTTACGTGATATCTTTATGACATATGAATTGCTTGCATATCTTTCTGTACGTGCAACGCAGTTAGGAATGAAGGCATGTGAGATTCCTGTTACACGTGCATATCCAAAGACGGGAAAGACGCCAACAAAAATTAGTTTCTTTAAGGGGAATTCTGAGTTATTACATATATTATTTAAAAATATGCAGGGTGCGTATAACCCGCAATAAGGTGATGTTATGATTGAGTCGATTCAAAAAAATAAGAAAGGGATACTGCTGATGCTAGTATCTTCTATTTGTGTATGTGTTGGACAATTATTTTGGAAATTATCTGCTACGCAAGGACTTCTTTTCATGCTAGCAGGTTTTGTGTTTTATGGTGTAGGCGCACTAATCATGATTGTTGCCTATAAGTTTGGAAAACTATCTGTATTACAACCAATGCTTAGTTTGAATTATGTTTTAAGTATTTTATTAGCAGCTTTTATACTTCATGAAGCAATAACGCTATATAAAGTGATGGGTGTTATCATCATTACCTGTGGAGTTATTATGATTGCAGGAGGTGATGAATAATGGTTATTTATTATATCGTATTATTAATCATGACAATGTTTGGATCTGTAGCATCGTTATTCTTGAAGAAGGCATCCGCTTCAAAAGGTCTTATAGATATGATGAAGAATATTAATCTATATATAGGTGGTTTTCTTTATGTATCTTCAGCCTTATTAAACATATGGTTATTAAAGGTGCTAGATTACTCTGTGATTTTACCACTGACATCACTAACATATATCTGGACAATGATTTTATCCTACTTTATTTTAAAAGAAAAAATTACATTTAAGAAGATTATTGGGGTTTGTCTAATATTAACTGGAGCCATCATTATTTCAATGTATTAGAAATTTTGTTATACGTCATGAGAGGAGAAGGATATGCAATTTAATACTTATGTATACATGTTACTGTTTTTACCGGTTACAATACTAGGATATTTTGTAATTAACAAATTTAGTTATTTCTTTGCGAAGATATATCTAGCAGCTGTATCTATATTCTTTTATGCATACGCTGGATTGCCTGGATTTCAGTGGCTTGTGATCAGTATTGTATTTAATTATCTTGTAGTATTGCTAATGAAGCGTGTGCATAGCAAACTGATACTTTGGATGGGAATTATTTTCAATATTGTACTGTTGTTTTATTTTAAGTATACGAATTTTGCAATATTAACAGTAAATGATTTATTACATAAGAATATTCCTCTAACAAAAATGGTCTTACCAATTGGTATTAGTTTCTTTACATTTCAGCAGATTGCATATATTGTGGATTCCTATCGTGAAAAATTGGAAGAACACTCGTTTTTGGATTACATAAATTACGTCACGTTCTTTCCGAAGATTTTAATGGGGCCACTTGTTTCACCGAGTGTGTTAATTGCACAATTTCATGATGAAGGCAAACGTAATTTTTCGTCGCAAAATATGGTTGATGGAATACAAATGTTCATCATTGGGTTATTTAAAAAAGTAATCTTAGCGGATACATTTGCGAAGGCAGTAACATGGGGCTGGAGTGTTGGTGACTTTAGCCAGATTACATCAATGGATGTATTCCTCGTTATGCTTGCATATACGTTCCAAATCTATTTTGACTTTAGTGGATATAGTGATATGGCGATAGCTTCTGCAAAAATGTTGAATATTGAATTGCCAATAAACTTTGATTCTCCATATAAAAGTTACTCTATTCGCGACTTCTGGAAACGCTGGCATATGTCACTGACAAAGTTCTTGACGGAATATATCTATTTCCCGTTGGGCGGAAGTAAAAAAGGTAAGGCGAGAACATATTTAAATACAATGATAGTATTTTTAATCTCTGGTATTTGGCATGGCGCAAACTGGACATTTATTCTATGGGGTATTCTACATGGAGTATTTAGTATCTTTGATCGTCTAGTAGAAAAGTTTAGAAAGAATATCCATCCAGTATTACAATGGTTGACTACATTCTTTACAATCAATGTTCTTTGGCTGCTCTTTAGGGCTAATAGTATTGGAGAATGGAAACATGCATTATCACAAATGCTTAGATTTCAAAGTACAGCAATCAGTGATGGGCTATTAAATGTATTTGTATTACCCGAAACAAAGATAATTACCAAAGTATTCCGCCTTTACTTCTTTGAGGGAAATATCAGAGGTTTCTGGATGCTTATATTTTATTTGATAGGGTTTATTTTATGCCTTGGATTTGAAAACGCATATCGAAGAAAGTACAAGCAAAATTTTGTGACAGCTGTCTTTTATGCAATTCTATTTGTTTTCACTTTGACTTGTATTGGAAGTGAGTCTGTATTTGTTTATTTCAATTTCTAATGGAGGTGATACACAATGAAAAATAAAACATGGTTACTTACATTTTCCGTTGTTGTACTTGTGTGTGTTGTTGCGATTAGTTCCGTGACAGTGTATGTTGATCCTTATATGCACTACCATAAGCCTCTTACAAACAAATACTTTTATGTACTAGACAATCAGCGCAGTCAGAATAATGGTATTATTAAGCATTTTGAGTATGATGCGGTTATTACTGGAACTTCTATGACGGAGACATTTAAAACATCTGAGATGGATAAGATTTTTAATTGCAATGCAATCAAGGTGCCTTTTTCGGGAGCTTTCTTTAAAGAGGTTAATGATAATCTTGAACTTGCTTTAAAAACACATCCAAATATTAAATATGTTATACGTTCACTAGATAGATATGGTTTCCTTGTTGATAAAGATGAGAAGCGTGATGATTTGGGCGATTATCCTGAATATCTTTATGATGATAATCCATTAAATGATTTTGAGTATCTATTTAATAAAGACATTCTATACAACCGAATTCTTAAAATGCATGAAGATGTAAAAAATACAGGTGTAGTTGGAATTACTTCATTTGATGACTATTCAAATTGGATGAGTTTCTACAAATTTGGTAGGGATGCTGTTTTGAATACATCAATTAAAGAGAGGGAGTTTGACTACACTATCATAGATGATGAGATGATTCGTGGAACGGTTGAACAAAATATTACTAATCTTGCGGATCAATATCCAAATACACAGTTCTATTATTTTCTACCTCCATATAGTGCACTTTATTGGAAGAAACTAAAAGAAAAAGGACTTCTTCAAAAGCAAATTGAAATTGAAGAGTATGCTCTATCTCTAATAGTTAAACATAAAAATATTCATGTATTTGGTTGGAATCGTTTTGATATTACAGATAATCTAAATAACTATAAAGATAATACTCATTATGGGGAATGGGTAAATTCTTGGATGCTATATCAAATGAAACAAGATATTGGTCGCTTGAATGAAAGTAATTATCAAAACTATTTTAAAGAGCTCTATGAGCATTACATGAATTTTGACTATGATAGCTTACTTACACAGACTGATAATGAGGATGACTATGAAGTTGCTAGGGAACTAGCAAAAGAAAAATAATGAAAGAAACATATAAAATTAAGAGGAAAATAAGATGATTATATTAGTAATCATCTTATTTTCCTTTGAAAAATCAAATTCTGCACAAAATTTTATTGAGAAGATAGTGTAAGTGTAACGATTTGTGAGTCACTTTAGTCCATCAGAAAACTTTTTATATGCATGCAAGTTATTTTAGATTGCCTTTTTTGATATGATTTTGAAGGATTTGATCTGTTACTTCGTAGATGGCTTCTGAGCCTAGTTTGGTTTTTGATTGACGCCCGTATACCTTTTCTGCAGTGA
>ERZ773254.931-NODE-931-length-14167-cov-5.067673_pt1 | contig 14167 bp, 13 predicted proteins | sample MGYA00580516_ERZ773254 | MGnify/ENA primary metagenome ERZ773254 (study PRJEB29015, sample SAMEA2738158) | human oral metagenome | biome: human oral; feature: human-associated habitat; material: saliva | place: China | collected 2192 ...
ACATACTCTACCATCATACCACAAGTGGGGGGATAATAGGGGGATGGTGTTTGGTGGAGTATGAAGGAATCGGATTTGTTTCTCAATTATTAATTGTTAATTGTTAATATATACAAAAAATAGATATGCTATAGACAAACAAAAAAGCTTTGATTTCAAGGCTTTTTCCTGTTGATTTAGATGCCCCCTGCATGAAATCCTTCATTTTAGTGTAGAAGAAAATAGCAATAGACGCTTGAAATTGAGGGGGTTTATTAAAATCTTTCTTAGAATAAAAGTGATTTGAAATACAACTTGGTACAAATAAACTTCAATTTTATGAACATATAAGTTTATAAAGTTTATAATTATATGTTTCCGAAAAACATATCTTTTCGGAAAGTTGAACAATAAGCAAAAAAACAGCCCCAACGGTTGGGGCTGTTGGTGTTTCTGATGAAATATCTTAATCATTTCATTTCATTTTAAAATGTTCCAAAATAATTATTTCAACATTAATTTTTTATAATTTATACAAAAAAATTCTCAATGAGAAAAAATAGTTTGAAAAAATCTGTTTTTTTGTGTATAATATACACAAAAAGATGAGGTGATTTAAATGGCTATTACAACTACAAAAGCAAGATTGAATCTAAGTATTGACTCTGAATTAAAACAGGAAGTTGGTGAGGTCTTGAAGGAGATTGGGCTTGACTATACTACAGCAATTAATTTATATTTCAATAAAATCAGACGTGATCGTAAAATTCCATTTGAACTTGAAGCACGAAAAAATTTAACTGTCGATGAATTTCTTGGTTCAAATTGGCGTGAAGGTTTGGAAAATGTAGAGGACGGTTGGGATTGAGTTATAAAGTTGAATTGATACCTGAAGCGCAAGATGATTTTTATAAATTAGATAATAGTCAACGTCTTCATGTTAAAAAGTCACTTATCAAGTTAGAAAATCAAGGGATGCTTGTCGGAGAGGCTCTTCACGGTAATTTAGCAGGTTACAGGAAGTTAAAACACAAAAAATTGGGCCTGAGAATTGTTTTTCATGAAACTGTCAATGCAATTGAAATTATTGAAGTCATTGCTATTGGTAAGAGAAGTGATAACGAAATTTATACAATTTCTGAAAAACGTATAAAAAACAGATGAAGCTATTTTAACCAACCTGCATAAAAGAAAGAAATACCTACTAACATATTCAAGAAATTAAAAGTAAATGAGATAAGAAAACTGGAACTACTTTCACATATAAAAAAATGAAATATCATTCAAATTAAAGTATAATAAAATAAGAAAAAGTTGTTACTAAAGATAAAATTTTTAGAATAAAAAATTACCGTAACTAATTAATATTTATATAAGAAAGTGGATGATTCCAATGTGCAAACTATAATTATCAATTCTTAAGCTGTAAATAGTAATGCTTCAGATCAAATTAAAGCAGAGTTGTTAGGAGCTGGTTTTAATTTTGGAGGTACTATGGGAGGCAAAACTTATTATAGAGTCCCATTTAATCAAAACGGAACTATTAGTCTATACTAACTTAGGAGATAATCGATATTATGAATGAAAAAAACCGTACATATTTTATTTGTGCAAGTATTATTATTTCATCTATAATTTTAGGACTCTTTATTTATAACGGAATTTATAACGGATTTGACGTTTTGGGTCAATTTATACACGATGGCCTCAGGATAATTAGTAGTAATATTAGTAATACTAGTAGTATTAGGTAGTTAATAGTAATAGAATTTAAATAAAAAACGGTAATTTAGTGAATGCTGATTGCCGTTTTTTGATTGTTAAATCCAATAACCGTCGATAGTGTAAAAAAGAATGTATAACAAAAGATTTTACAAATGAGGAAATTAAAGCTACGTTGAAACTTGATGATGTTGAAGACATTAAATCTTTCATCTTTTAAGTTTTTCAAAACAAACATTTCAATATGTTTTACTAATTAACGGCTGTCTTTTTTTGAAAATAACCTTTGCCACCAACTTTTTTTAGTTTCTAACAATAATGTTTCATTTTTCATCGTGAGAGCTCCAATAAGCTGCAGCTGGCTGTTGCTTATCCAATCATGACGAAATATTAAAAAAAGCTTCCAACACTATTCAAGCAATTAAAAGTGGGAAAACTTAATCCGTTTAGAAAGATAAACATTTGTCTTTTTTCGCACTTTTGCATCGTCTAAATTAACTATTAAATAGTGAAAGGGGGTAGTAAATGGATAAAGTGATAAAAATCGTTGGCGTGTCTTAACGCTTTTATCGGTTGGCTTTTCGTCTTCTTCTATGAGACTGACCTAGTTTTTAGTGTCACAGTGCCTCAGATATGGACGATAGCCTATGCTATAAAATTCATATAAAAATAATCAACAACAAAATAAACAAGAATAGGGAAAAGTCTTTAGGATCAAAAAACGCATAATATTAGGTTTTGAAGAACCTTGATACTATGCGTTTTATTGTGGGGAGATTTACTTTATTTTCTCCTGAAATTGAGTTTTTACCTAGTATCGTTTTACTTCCGATTAGAGATAACAAATTTATCAATGAATAGTAAGTGATATAATGCAAGTACAAATCCCCAGAAACTACCACGAAGAGAGAATTCTTGATGATTAAGAGGAAGCAAATCACGGTTTCCTATATAGATGCATGTTAAAATCACAAATAGAATCCAAAATAAATCAGTCCATTTATATTTTGAAAAATATTTTTTTAACATAATAACACCCTCTTTCTTTACTATAAAAACATTATATAATAAAATGTAAGCGAATACAAATAAAAAAGAGGAAAGCTCATGAAAACTACTAAATCTTTTGCAGTTGCTATTTCTACAGGTATCTTAACTTTTAGTCTCGCTTCGCCGTCTCTTGCCTTTGCGCAAAGTTTGGCACACCCACCAAAATCTCATGATGCAAAACTCCAGACTAAGCGAGTTGTTCTTGAAGAAAGTAAAATTTATAGTTTACAGGATTTATTCAATTCTTCTAATTTAAGTGTTGAAGAACAAGAATAAATTACTAAAGAAAAACTAAAAGTTTATGTACAATTGACTAAACTAAAGCTAAACCATTGATACAACTGAATTAGAAGCATAAAGTACATTCTTTAAAAAGTGTACTTTATTTTTGTTTTGTACATTATTTTAGGGGTGAATAATGTATATTTTAGGTAGTGAGTTATAGTGATTATGTAGTAGATTCAATTCTACATTTTAGTTGGTATGAAGTAGATGTGGTGAGATGGAATAATGTACATTTTAGTTCTATATTTATCTGATTAAATCATGTAAAAGCCGTGTTATAATTTAGAAAAGGAAAATTATACTTTTAGGAGGACACCATATGAGCAGTAGTGATAAATATACAGTAGAGTTAAAGCCTTCAGAATTAGATATTAAACGAGCTTACCTTGACTACCCTAAATTAAAAAATTTGCTAGAAAATTCTTTAGATGATGATGGTGGATTCTACATTCTGAATAACAATAAGATGTTTGATGATGATAAATGGCCTAGTATTTGTCAGCATAAAATTATTTTGGACGAAAAACAAAATATTGAAATTAAAACAATAAAGGTATTGTTGTCTAAACGGTTTAATAAAAACAAAGATAATTCTAAATCTTCCGAGACTCATAAGGGAAAAAAAGGGAAGTATTTAGACTGGAGCACTAAACCTGATAATGTCTATGGCAAAAAACAAATAGACATTGATTGTTCAGTGTATTCCAGTGAGGATATTTTTAATCGAGGACATTTAATAGCAGATTCAATTATTGATTATTGTGACGAATTTGATTACTATAAACGAGAAGACTTCGTTATGATCACTAATTGGTGTAATCGAGCTAATACTAATCACAAAACTAAAAAAGCTTGTGGTATGTTCTATTTTGAGAATGTTATACTTAATACATTAGAAAAAGGAATTGATGTTGAATATAGAGTTACGCCTATCTTTAAAAAGAATTCAGAAGAAGGGGCGGAGCAAGAATTTGAATTCCTTCCTAGAGGTGTTATTTTAGAAGCTAAAACGCCAAATAAAGAATCGTTTGAAGTAGAAGATGATGATATTATTATGAATGAATTTAATGTCTTTATCCCAAATGCTCAAAATGGTTTAGACATCAATTATAAAACAGGTTCAATAAAAGCCACTTCATCTTTAACTGAAGCAAACGCAAGCCCTGCCGACCCCATTAAAAAATTACCTGAACATATTATAAAGGATGCATTATCAACTATTGCAACATATCCTAAAGTAGAAGAACAAGCTAATCTATCAAGAATAGCAGCTGCTACAAGCGTGTTGAAAAATAAAGAAATTGCTCAACTTTCAAAGAAAATAAATAGTATGAGAGAACAATCGGGTTCGAAGAGATTTTTAGAACAGAATAAGGAACTGTTCAAGAGTCTAAATAAAATGTCACAAATCTTAGAACAAAGTATTGCCACAGACTACCTCGTAGAATTAAGGAGACAGCTTTCAAATTTATCTGAGGTAGTAAAAATTGCTCTTACTCCATACACGGAAGAAGAGAGAAAGAGGATAATCGCTAAAGTAGAAAGTTTTGCTGATAAAGGCTGGGTTATCTTCTTCCAAGACAGAGCAGTCGTTAATCAGCTTTTGTTAGACGATACTGAAGACATTGAGGTAGAGTGGTTAGATAATCTTAAAGAGATTATTGTAGATACATCTGACATAGAGTATTTGGCGAAATCACAATGCTTTTCTTATCATCTAATCCAGTCAATGGCAATGAGTTATTCAGAACAAAACTACTACGCAGCCTAAGCCCTTGCTTCATTAGCTATTGATGGTGTACTTAATAGATTAGCAGAGCCATTATCTAGTGATGCAGATAAAAGGACAGCAGTTGGACACAGGGCAATAAGAAAAATTGATGAGCAAATAAGTCCTGGAGAAAAAACAGTTTTTGACTACGGCCTTTTGCATTGGTGTTACAACTTTTTTGCAGATACCAAACGATTTACTATTAACTATCCAAATAGACACATGATTGGACATGGACGTTGGGATGACGAGATTTCAGAAGAAGATTTTTTAAAACTATTTAATGTGTTACTTTATCTTGAGGAGAGTTTTGATTATTGGGCAGGAATTATTGATGAAAATTGCTAACTTTTGGCTGAAAAGCTGACCTCACTCAAGTAATAGCAGAAGAAGTGGCGGTTCAATTGTACATTTTTTGAAGCTTATTTAAGTTCCTATTGAACGGAAGATATAGATTTTTATTTTGTTGATGGTATAATGAATAATAGATAGAACAATAATTCTAAATGTAAAATTCCTAATTTTATAATTGAATTTATATGAAGCTAAAGGATTGTTGTAAAAATACTATGTATAAACTTTTAAATGATAGGAGCTACTATGGCTGATAAATTTATGCAGTTTTTTAATGATAAAGTAAAAGAAATTCAAGCAGAATATGAAAAAGAATTAAAAACTCAATCTGAAATTGAAGAATTTCGTAAAGAATATGAGAAGACTGATTTTTCAGAATTGTTTCTGAAGATGTTAAATTACAATTCAAACAAAATGGTAAATAGCGCTAAAATGATAATGCATGAGAATTCATTATTGTTTAGGAGCGAAGAAGCTGAAATAATCGCAAAAATAGATCGAACATGGTCTAATGCATTCGTTGCATCTGAGGCCATGTATCTGATGATTTTCGATGTTACAAAAAACTATTCCGATTTTGTAAGTGAGATAGACGATGAAGAAAGAGAAAAATCCATTCATAAATATACTGCCTTAAAATACATACACGGAAGAGGTCTACAACAATTTTTAGAGATAATCACTTTAATGAAAAACGGATTCGCTGACGGTGCATATTCTAGGTGGCGTTCACTCTACGAATTAAATATTATTGCGTCGTTTATTTCGGAATATGGAGAGGAGGTTGCTGAAGCTTATATTTTATCATATAGTACAGAGGATCGTTATGAATGGGCAAGAGCCTGCGGTAAATTTAGCCCTAAAAAGAAATATATAAGTTTTGACGACATCAGAAAAAAAGCGAATTTTCCATCAGATTTATGGCAACGACAATACCAACTCGCTAATGAAGTGACTCATGCGTCCTCACAAGGTACATTTAATAGAATAGGTGTAATAGATGGGGAAGAAAAAATAAGTATAGGACATACTGATTATGGATTAACAATACCTGGTGAAAACTCTGCCATCACAATAGCACGACTTACTGGGTTACTTTTGATGGTATATCCATCTGGTGATTCTATGGTAGCTGCTGACATGATAAATAAGTGGGTAGATGTGGTAAGAGAGCAATATTTTAAAACACATGACTATATTTTTCCTGATGAACCCAAATTATGGGATGATGAAATAAATTAAAGTCTAAGATAGATATTTGATAGAATAAAAAAAGTACAAAAAAATTAAAATTATTTTTATCAAAGATTCAGCAAAACACAATATATTGATTTTTTTATTTGTAAACATAAAGTTTTCATTGAAAATTACTACATATTGTGTCACGAGTGGTGATTTGACAACTATTATTGGATATTGTACAATAAAAACGTAAAGACAATCCCCTCATTCCGTTAAGGCAGACACGTTCTGACATGAGGGCTTTTATTTTACTCTAGGGAGCATATATGGAACCAAAATCTTTAAAAATCGAAGACCAACTTGACCTCTTCTATAGAAGAGGTGTTTTTATAACAGATAAAATTAAGGCCCTAGAGAAGCTTAAGCACATTAGTTATTACAGGCTTAAAGATTTCGCTAGACCTTATTCAAGTATAACAATGTACGGTGAAGTACCTGTATTAAAATATTCCAACATTACATTTGAAGATATTGTTAAAAGATATTATCAAAATAAAAATTTAAGAATAAATCTTCTTCATGCCATCGAGAAAATAGAAGTATCAATAAAAAGAAATATTTCTTTCATTTTGGGGAGTAGATATGGTGCCTATGGGTATTTAGAATTTGATAAATGGGCAAATAAAAAAGATTACAAAAAATTTGAACTAGAGCAAAAACAGTTCTATTTTAAAAAGGATTTGCTTAAAACGGTAAAAAAATCGTCCCTCTCAGATTTAGGTGATAAAAGAAATTTGAATACTGAAGGATTTCCAACAATTTGGATTGCAACTGAAATTTTAATGTTTGGTGAGCTAGTTCACTTAATAAAAATCATGAGTACCAAAAATCAAAATGAACTAGCAAAATTTTATAATTGTTCATTCAAAGAGTTGTTATCGTGGCTTAAATGTTTAAACTTTGCAAGGAATGTCTGTGCTCACAATGCCAACATCATTGATATCAATTTACAAACAAAGCCTATAATACGCAACGAATGGAAAGATAAATTTTTGTATACTACGACAGATAGTAATGGCAATAAAATAGTAATACATAAAGTTGCCACTATAATTTTGATTACAATTACTTTAGTAAATGAAATAAATAAAAAATATAGGTGGAAGCCTATTAGGAGTAACATCGCTACAATTTGCAAGGATTCTGATGTTCATAAAGCTGATTTGAACGCTAATATCATAGGATTTGCAAATTCGACTACAGCGTTGGATTTAGCTACATTTGCTAATGGTAGCTACTTGTTAACGTAGTTTTGTTAAAATTATCTCTGTATAATTTGTTTAATAAGTAAAAAATTAATTGAATTCAAAAAGAAAGGTTCTTTTTGAATTCAACCTTAGTGAGATAGAATGTTGATATCGAGAAAGGACTAGTGTCGTCCTTTCTTTTTTTGTATCTTTTTTATGAAATTATTTTTCTTAATTCATCTTCTACAGACTCTCTATGTACTTTATATATCTGAGCTGGGTTTAGTGAAAAATTCCTAGTGTTATTAACTTCATAACAATGCTTATAATCTCGTAAACCTTCAATGGCTTCGTACCATTTTGCAAAGGAACGAGTAAGAATTATTATCACTTTATCATCTTTGTCATCGATTCTTTTTTTTATTTTTTCAAAGAGGAATTTTTGTGTAGGAAGGTAATCTTTTATTTTTCTATTACTATTTGGAGAAGTACCTTTACCTAATTTGTTGTACATATCGTTATAAGACATAGAATGGTAGGGAAAGAACTCAGCAAGTGCAATATCTTTAGTTATCTTTTTTAAAGATTCAATAATTTCTTCATTATCTTTTTTTTCATAGCCTTCAACCCAGCATTTCATTTTATTTCCCCAATATCCTAGATCACTTTCATTTGCTAATTCAAATGCGTGGAAGAATGGCCGTTCCATTTCTAGATTTTCTTTTATAGTTTGTTTGTATTCAGTTTTGTTTTTATAAGCATCATAATATTCTGTGCTGTATCCTGGGTTTAAACTTAAAATTATAATTTTTGCATTATCTATATCACCAACAAAATGTTGAGGATAAACATTTAGTCGGAGTTTGTATTTTTCTTTGGCTGCTTTCTTTGTTTCTTCATTAGCATCATCGTCTACTTTATCTACTGGGGGATATTTTTTTGAATTTAATAGCTTTTTAATATATTTTAGGTCTGCAGTAGCAACGATTATCTTCTCACCATTATATATTTCCGAAGTAGTATCTATCCAAGGATTTTCCATCACAATAACCTCTAATTCATATTTATAATGCTATTTTATCATAAATTTGAATATCCACTTTAATAAGATATCATTAATTAATGATATAATGTAATTAATAAGTTGCGAAAGGAAGTTTTAAATTGAATATTATCAATACTATAATTACCTCAGTCATCACATCAGGGCTTATCGGTGTCTTTATTTCAGAGTATTATCAACGTAAAACTTTGGTTAAGAAAATGAAGAGAGATTTTGTTATCGAATTGTTTGGTAATAGGTTTATGTTGGAGAATAACTATTATGGAGAAGTAAAAGAATTAAATAAAACATTAGGGAAAATTCCAATTGTTTTTTCTGATAATGAAGATGTGATTAAGTGTTACGATAATCTACTCTCAATTACAGACGATAAAAATTTACTAAGATTAATTAAGTCTATGTGTATGGATAGAAATGTAAAGATTGATATTTCAAATTGGGATGATGAGATGATTATGAAAACTCTATCGATACATAAAAATTAATTTATTTTATTAAATTAATGGATAATCTAAATTTATTTAATATATAGAATTTAATAAAATTATGAATTTTGATATAATATATGTATCAAAAAATAAAGGAAATAAAGGAAATGAACACGAATAAAAGCGAGGTGTTTGCATGAGCCAAAAACTAGAAACAAAAATTCAAAAAGGCTTGCGAGAAGTAGTGGAAAGCTTTGATGAACAATATGTCGTTGAAGGACTGTTGAAAAAAGACGCTATTATAACAGATTTAGATAATTATAAACCTGAGTTGGTTGAGAAAATCTTAACAAATCCAATTTTAAACGAAGCTTTTACTGAAGATATTGCTGGTGCAACAATATTAAAAATCAACGATATTATTCAGATACTTGAAGTTGATGAATATTGGTCAAACTCTTACACACGTTATATTAACAAAATCGGACTAACAACAAATAATCGGTACTTAGATGAAGTAACAGATGTTGTGCTAGATTTTCCATACAAAGATAGTATCTTAAAAGCTGGTATGACTAAAGATGATGTATCGAAGGAAGATGCTGAAGAATCTTTTTTAAATGAGATAGTTGCTAGAGAGGAAATTGATGTCCTTCTTGATGATAAGATTTTCAAAAATGTTAAGAAATATGATATAAATGGCTCCTCTCCTGTATCAGAAATCAATGATACTGATAATCTGATTATCAAGGGGAATAATCTGTTAGCTCTCCACAGTTTGAGAAGGCGCTATGCAGGAAAGATTAAGATGATTTATCTTGATCCACCATATAATACAGGCAATGAGGAAAAATTTGATTATAATGATAATTTTACTCGTTCGACATGGTTAACATTTATGAAGAATCGTTTAGAAATATCAAAAGAATTACTATCTGATGATGGGTTGATTTTTTTGCATATTGATGTAAGCCGTGCAAATTCCACTAAAATTGTAGGGACGGGAATGCAGCCATATTTACATGTTCTTATGGATGAAATATTTGGATGTGAAAATTATATTGCAACATTACATTGGAAGAAGAAAAAACAGCCGTCGTTTCTTAGTAGAGTTGCCGGTATAATGGAAACAATCATTGTATTTGCTAAAAACGAAAAAAATATCGCAAAATTATCAATAGCAGGTTCTACTGATGCAACAAAACGTGTTGATAATGCAAGTAATAAGAAAAGTCAGAGGGTGATTTCATCTGGAGTTGCTTATCAGGGTACGGATAAAAACACTATTATTAAAGCAGGAACTTACAAAAATAAAACAATGGAAACTACTTTTTTGGACGATGTTGTTATAAAAGATGGCTTCACACAAAATACTGTTAATGTTATCGCTCACTGGAGAACATCTCAGGAAAATATTAATAACTATATTCAGGAAGGGTTACTATATATTACTGCATTGAATTCTTTTAGAAGATTTGCAACAGAAGAAGAAAAAGGTAAACCTAAAGCAATTACTGATTTATTACTTGACTGGGGGCAGAATCAAGATGCAACAGATGAATTAAAGGCATTATTTGGTGATAAAGTTTTTTCAACTCCAAAGCCAGAGAAACTAATAGAAAATATAATCAAATCTAACACAAAAGAAAATGATATTGTGTTAGACTTCTTTCTTGGTTCAGGAACTACTGCGGCAGTTGCTCATAAAATGAATCGTCAGTACATTGGTATTGAGCAGATGGATTACATTGAAACTGTTTCTGTAGAACGATTGAAGAGAGTAATTGAAGGTGAGCAAGGCGGTATCTCTCAAGATGTTGATTGGAACGGCGGTAGTTCTTTTGTCTATGCGGAGTTAATGGAAAAAAATTCAATTTTTATCAATGCTGTTCTTAACTCTAAAAATTCTGATGAATTAAAGACTATCTTTGATGATATGAAGACCACACTTGATTTTGATTTCAGAGTGGATTTACAAGAAGTCAATCAATCTATCTGGGATGAAGAATTTGAAATGCAGAAAAAAATTCTCGTGAAGATTATTGATAAAAATCAGCTCTACCACAACTATTCTGAAATCGATGATGCAACTATTAAATCGCAACTATCTCAATCAGATTATGATTTTAATAAGAGTTTTTACGGAGAGTAGTTATGGCTAAAAATACAAAGAAGAGAGAGCTGACGTTTGAACTCTTCGATGAGCTGAAACAGTTGGACATGGATATTTTGAACGAGCAACATGGTTGGGAATTACCAGACTATATTATAGAAAATCTCAAACATGAACCGCGCTCTTATCAGAGCGAAGCTATTCGCTATTTCCACTACACTCAAACATCAGATACTTTCAAGTTTCGAAAGCCAAGACAGCTTATGTTCAATATGGCAACTGGATCTGGGAAGACTGATTTGATGGCTGGTTTAATACTCTATCTCTACAAAGAAAAAGGGTATCAAAACTTTCTGTTCACTGTAAATACGAATGGAGTTCTGAGTAAAACAATTGACAACCTTACAAATGCTCAATCTACTAAGTTTCTTTTCAATTCCAACCTAGAAATTGACGGTGAACATATCGTTATTAACCAGATTTCAGGAAGATTTCCAGAATTTCCACTTTCAAATTCTATCAACATCAAATTTGTTTCTATTCAAACATTAACAAATGAATTATTTACTCAAGCAGAAAACATCATGTCGTTGAATGATTATCAAAAAACAAAAATGATCATTCTTGCTGATGAAGCTCACCATTATTCAGCTTCTACTAAGAAGAAAACAAAAATCGAATTAGAAAAAGCTTCGTGGGAAAAGAGTCTATTGGATCTTCTTGAAGCACATAATGACAATTTATTGCTAGAATTTACAGCAACTCTTGACTTTGATGATGAAACAATTTATCAAAAATATAGAGATAAGATTGTTTATCGTTATACATTGGATGCATATATTAAAGATAGGTATTCCAAAAATGTCAGACGAATCCAAACAGGTAATTCTAAAGGTAATTCTAATGAAGATAATATGCTAAATACCGTTTTGTTGAGCGAATATAGAAGACGATATGCATTGGAAAAATTTGGAATTGAAATAAAACCAGTTATTCTTTTCAAATCACACAAGATTGATGCATCACACGAAGCAAATAGACTTTTCAATAATATGATTGATGAGCTAACAGCCGAGTCATTGAGAGATTTTCTTCTTTCTCAAATAAAAAGCGTAACAGAGGAACAAAGCCACACCCTGCAGCTAGCTTATAGTTACTACATGGAACAAGAGGATCTTTCTACCATTGTGCGCGAAATTAAACGCGGTTTTTCGCCAACCAGGATTCTAAATGCAAATGATACAGACAGCGGATCCAAAGGATTGCTAGATACAGGGCAATATCAAGCCCTTAATTCTCTAGAATCGCCAAGTAATCTTTACCGTGTTGTGTTTGCAGTTGCAAAATTAACAGAAGGTTGGGACGTACTCAATCTATATGATATTGTCCGTATTAGCAACATGGGCAAAATTAATGATAAAAAAGATGCTAAATCAACCAATTCAGAAGCTCAGTTGATTGGACGTGGTGCACGATACAATCCTTTCCCTTTAAATCAAGAAATTTCTTATCAAAGACGATTTGACGAATCCGATGAAACAGCAAGTCTTCTGTTGGAAACATTGCACTATCATACTCTTAACGAGCCACAATACATCAAAAATTTAATGGCATCACTTGATAAGATGAATCTTGTTACTGGAAAAGACGAAAAAAATCCTCCAATTGAAATTAAATTGAAGTCATCATTCAAGAAAACTCAAATCTATAAAACAGGTAAACTTTACTATAATGAAACCGAGGAAATTTCGGATGAACATTATGTAAATTTAAGTTCTTATGGAATTGATGTATCGAAGATAGCTAACGTACCTTATTTCAAATCGACATATGAAACAACTTATCTTGCAGCAGAAGAAGTAGAATCAAAAATATCCCAATTAAGAGATATTGATATTAGATACTTTAAAAAAGCAGTCAATCGTTCTAATTTTTACCGATTTGACAATCTGAGAAAATATCTTCCAAATCTTAAATCTATGGATGATTTTTGGGGTGAAAATTGGCTAGACTTGTCGAACCTTGTACTATCTGTTACAACAGAGAAGGAAACTATCGTTGAAGATTTTTCAGCTATTGAGAAACTAAAAATTGTTGATAACTTTTTAAATGTACTCGCTTCTAAAATAAAAGCTGGATATCGAAAAGAGAGGGGAACGAATCGTTTTATTGGATATCCTATTTCAGAATATCTGGCCGATTATCGTAAACGAGTACCTAACTATGATACAGCCAAACAAAGTATTTCATTTGTCGAACAAAAGGTATATAATATTCCATTTGAAAAATTTGACTTTTTTGCTTATCAATCAGCTATAATCAATAGGAACGAAGAAAACCTAGTTAATGCTATTGCCAACCATATTGATGAACTAAGAGAAAAATATGGAGATGTTTTTCTAATTCGCATGGATGAAAATATGCTTAAAGGTACAGATAAAGTCGAATACTTAAAATTGCATCAATTCGAAGAAAAGCCAAGAGAAATCAATTTTTCAGGTTTTCAACCAGACTTTATCTTACTTCTTCAAAACGAAGACTATTACCTTCAAATTTTTATTGAACCTAAAGGCGAGCAATTAGTAGAAAAAGATAAGTGGAAAGAAGAACTTCTTTCCTACATCACTGAGCATCAAGACGATTTAGTTTTCGAGGATGAAGTAGACGATGTTATTATCAAAGGGCTTAAATTTTACAACAAAGAGAATAGCGAGCAAACTCTTAATCAATTAGCTCAAATTGCTCTTAATAAGCCAAAATTTGGCGGTAATATTAGAATGAACTTGTTCTAAAAAAACGATTCCCAGATGGGGGCCGTTTTTTTGATATTATCATTAACCTTAAATTTCTAACACTTTGTTTAATAAGGCTTAATAGTATTCATATTTTTTTAAGGTCACTATCTCAGATGACTATTCAATCAAAATATGATATAATACAGAAAAAGTAAAAATAACAAAAGTAACTTACAAA
>ERZ773254.933-NODE-933-length-14151-cov-2.641388_pt1 | contig 14151 bp, 10 predicted proteins | sample MGYA00580516_ERZ773254 | MGnify/ENA primary metagenome ERZ773254 (study PRJEB29015, sample SAMEA2738158) | human oral metagenome | biome: human oral; feature: human-associated habitat; material: saliva | place: China | collected 2192 ...
AAATATGTGATTTATGAAAGCAGACACAAAGAAACCCTATTTTTTCAACGTAAAAAAAGGAGCAGAAACGTACACAGAAACAGCTAAAAACCATCATTTACCCCCCCCAAAAAAACAAACGTAGCAAAGTACTTTTCAATAAACTAATCCTTTTGAAAAATACGTCGAAATTATTGACAGCGACAAGTCTTTACAAAGGTCATAGATTTACAGAACTCCTAAGTAGACCATCCTTTATACAACGCTTTTATCTCACAATATCAATGAAAACATTAATTCTTCTCACATTCTTTGCGCTATATAGCTCTATATCTATAGCACAACAAAAGGGAAAAACAGACAGCATCTATATTCATGGGCGTGTTGTTGAAAAATTGAGCCAAAGACCGATAGAGGACGCATCAATTATGGCTATCAACACGCAAGGAGACATTGTTTCTTCCACCAAGACAGTTGATTATTATAAACTCTATGGCGTAGACGGAGGAGGTGATGTTTTGATAGAATTTAGTTTGGCAGTACCTAATTTCGGAAACTATACATTGCTCGTACAAAAAGATAAGTTTCTGGAGTTGAATTATCCTATTACTGTTCCTGAAAAGCAATATGGAAAAAGAACTACCCTCTACGAAATTGGCGATCTCTCCCTAGAGCGCGTGATTGAGCTTGGCGAGGCAACGGTTAAAGCCTCAAAAGTGATGATGCTCGTAAAAGGAGATACAATTATCTATAATGCTGATGCCTTTCAGTTATCCAATGGCTCTCTCTTGGATAAACTCATAGAACAACTCCCTGGAGTTTCACTAAAAAACGGCGGACAGATCTTAGTCAATGGAGAATTTGTGAGCAGTCTGCTAATCGATGGTAAGGATTTCTTCAACGGAGATGCAGCAGTGGCTCTACGCAATCTTCCAGCCTATGCAGTCAACAAAGTCAAGGTCTATAGAAGAGGAGCAGAAGACAGCTATTTAACTATGAAAGACACAACAGATAGAAGGCAAGATCCTTTGGTTATGGATGTGCGTTTGCGCAAAGACTATCATAGTCGTTGGCTGGGAAACATTAGTCTTGGCGGAGGAACTCATAGTCGCTACAATCTGCGAGGCTTTGCTATGCACTCAAGCGACATTTTACGATTCACAGCCTATGGACGCCTCAACAATGTGGGAGATACTCGCCGCCCTACTGAGGGAGACACTTGGAGCATAGAGGATTTTTCAACTTCGCCTACTATAGATAAGGAGGGAGGAGCTGACATTTATTGGCAATCCCTGCGCTCAAAAGCCTATATGACAGCTTCGCTCAAAGGAGGACAGCAGATTGAGACAATAGGAAGCAGCACTATGAGTCACCATTACCTCACAGATGGCACTTCTTATGATGGACTGGAGAAAACTTTTGGAGACAATCGCTCGCATAGCTTTGAATATAATGGTCGCTTTGTTTTGCCATTACGTAAAGTCTTTATAGAATTTAAATCCCTCCTTGAATATCAAAAGACTGAGCAAAACACAACCTCCCAATCAGCTCTTTTGAAGACACTCTCCTCTACTATTACCATCCCTATAGACTCAGTACGTTCTCCGATATATGCGCCCTATCTTATTAGCGACTCCCAATCAAAAGACGCGGGTATGACCAAAAATTTAACCACAGCGCTTGGAGGTTTGGTAAAATTCGTTTCTCCACTAACGGGAAACACTATCACACTAGACACTGATGCCTCTTTCTATGATGGAAAAGCGTCTAACCACTATCGAGGCGACCGCTTCACCTGGAATGTGAGTGACAGGATGATGAAAGAGAACAGAGCCTCACTTCCTTCTCAGACATACTCATTGGGAACTAAGATAGATTACGAAATCTCTTTAAAAGCCTTCCGATGGAAACTATCTTATGGTTATTCCTATCTTTACACAAAACAAGACAGAGACATACCGTTTGATATTATCAACTCTTACAGCTATAATGCTCGGCACAATAGGCATAACTTACAGAGCGATTTGGAGTGGATAAAGGATGGTCACATCCTACTACTTCGTTTACCACTAAGTTTTGAAAAAAGGACGGCAAACGACACACGTGCCACACAAATACAGAAACATTACACTCTGTTCACACCCTCTTTCACGTGGTTGTCCCCCTTTGGACTATATGCTTATTATAACTTGAGCGTTGACCCTCAAAAAATGTCGCAACTCTTCGACATCACTGATACCTATAACATGCAACAAATCTATAAGGGAAATCCGCATTTAAAGCCCTCTCAGCAGCACACTTTCGAGCTGAACTATTCCTCAAAAGCAAAAAAATTTGCTCAAGCGTGGCATGCAAACACACGTTATTCATTAGGGCATAACGAAGTGGTTTATACCTATCTGCTCAACACTGCCACAGGCGTCTATACCCTCACACCAAAAAACGTTAGTGGAAATTATCTTGTCAGTTTGGATGCTGGCTATAGCCGCAGCTTAGACACTCAAAACCACTGGACGCTTAGCTCTGAAGTGGGAGCTTGGATACAACATCAAAGTTATTTTACTACAACCTCTCTAACCAATATGGAGCGAGGCTCGTCCAACTCTGAAAACTTCAAAGCCAACCTACGCTTAACATGGCGTCTGCCCCAACTACAAATCAATCTAAAAACAGGTGTACAGACGCTCTCTGCAACCAATAATCGTGCTAACCATTATGGTGGAACAGACTGGGTTAATGGCATCCTTCTTAACTACAATTTACCCTATGACTTCCAAATAAATTCCGATTTCACGCTATTCTTACGGTCGGGGTATTCTTTGGCAGGCATTCGACACTGTAGCAGTCTATGGAATGCCTCCATCAGTAAATCTTTTGGCAAACATTTAGGTTTTCGTTTAGAAGCCTATGACTTACTCCATCAGTTGAACAATATCGAACGAATAGCCACCGCCTCCTATTGGCAAGAAAAGAATAAACTGACGCTTCCAAAATATTTCATGCTAAATGCAACATGGATATTTTGAAGTGTTAGTAATAATTATCCTTATCGCGTCAGCTGATACTATAAGGATGTCAGCTGACGCGCTTATTGTGTCAGCTGACGCAATAAAGATAGTTACTCCTCTCTATATCGTGGATACACATTCGCCACAAAAGAACCCAGAAAAAGTTTTAGAGGCTTCAGTATTAAAATAATAGAATCTGATTTACAAAAACTCAAACACAAAAAACGTCACTAGAGCTTTGCACCACAAATCTCACTCAATGAAGCTATTTAAGAAATATTCAGAATCTATATATAGGAGAAAGAAGAAGATACCATGTTCAACACACAACATATAGCAGTTTCTACTTCTCTACTTTTTGCAGACAACAACAAAATAAATACTTAATTTTGTAGGCAGAAAACTTCTGTAATCATTCCTAATTTAGATAAAAATTATTTCTATCATGATAGCTCCAAAAATTGACTTTTCAGATCGCGAAGAAAGACTTTTCTTTATCCACGAACGATACAAATGCCAATATCCAGACTGCGGAGGCTGTGGATCGTGCAATCTCCCCGACGGTATGCCTGCCATCGAGATGTTTGCTGATTATATTGACGGTAAAGTTGAATATGCCACTATCGCAGCCAAATTGTGGACATAAAGATTAAAAGAAGATAACGCAAAGAAAAAGGTCTTAATACAGTTAAACAACTGAACTAAGACCTTTCTTCGTAGCGCGGCCCAGGATTGAACTGGGGACCTCATGATTATGAATCATGCGCTCTAACCAGCTGAGCTACCGCGCCAGGTATTGCTGATTTGCGAGTGCAAAAGTAGTGCATACTTATGACACTACCAAATGTTTCTTGAAAAAAAACAAAAAAAAGTTCTAAACACCCCAGCTCTCAGTTTTATTTAATATAAAGATGAGCACACATGGGAAAAATATGCTACTTTTGCTCATACAAAGAATTTACGATGACTATATTAAAGAAGCTCGATATGTTCATACTGAAGAAATTCCTTTGGGTTTTCTTCGGCTCCTTCTTTATCACTCTTTTTGTTTTTATGATGCAGTTCACATGGCGCTATGTGGACGAGCTTATCGGAAAGGGACTCACCGTTGACATTCTTGCCGAATTCTTTTGGTACATGGGATTATCCTTGGTACCAACCTCTCTCCCTCTTGCCATTTTGTTGGCGTCGCTCATTTCCTTCGGTAATATGGGCGAACAGTTGGAACTACTTGCGATGAAAGCTGCAGGTGTTTCCCTGCTACGCATCATGCGACCTATACTAGTTTTAGTGGTCTTTCTAACAGGAACTTCTTTCTATTTCCAAAACAAAACAGCTCCAGAAGCGCAGCTCAAACTCCGCACTTTGCTGTTGAGCATGAAACAAACTTCTCCAGCACTGGAAATCCCCGAGGGAGTCTTCTATAATGGAATACCTAACCTAAATTTATTCGTAGAGCATAAAGAAATATCAACAGGAATGCTCTACAACTTGATGGTCTATAAGACTGATCAAGGTTTTGATAAAGCGCAAATTGTTGTAGCCGATTCTGGACGAATGGAAGTTACGGCAGATCGTATGCACCTCATATTAGATATTTGGAATGGTGAGCAATTCGAGAACCTTCAGAGCAATATGAGTGTTCTTAGTTCGCCTAACGGCACACCCTACGATCGCGAGACATTTAAATACAAAAAGTTTATCATTGATTTTGATAGTAATTTTGAAAAAATGGATGAGGAGCAGTTGCGCGGTATGGCCTCTGCAAAAAACCTCACACGTCTTCGCAACGATATCGACTCGATGACACAATTAGACAGTGTGGGAAAATCATACTATGCAGAAGCAGAATCTCATTATTATAGACATCCTAAACTCAATGTTGCACAAAACAAACTTCTCAAAGTTGCCCTGGCATCACGCGGACTCAATTTCGATTCTCTTCTAGCTCATACCTCACCGGAGCGATTGCAATCGGCGCGCCAAATGGCCCAAGCTAACGCCGCAGCTTTTGCGGCCGACTTAGAATGGCGAAGCGCGGTGACTAACGATGGAGACCATTTTATCCGCACCCACTGGATTGAATGGCATCGTAAATTTACATTATCCTTAGCTTGCTTATTTTTCTTCTTCGTTGGCGCCCCTCTAGGGGCAATCATACGCAAAGGTGGCTTAGGTCTACCCACTGTGATCAGCGTGATTATCTTCATTTTCTACTACATTATTGACACTTCAAGTATGAAAATGGCGCGTGATGGTTCGCTTAATATGACCTATGGCATGTGGATTAGTTCTGCTATCTTAGCACCTCTCGGAGCATACTTAACATACAAATCGAACAACGATAGCGTTGTGTTTAATTGGGAAACCTATCAAAACATACTAATGCGCTTCTTCGGTTGGCGTACTCCTCGTCATCTCTTCCGCAAGGAAGTTATTATTGACACGCCAGATTATGCACGATTATCTACAGAAATTCCTAAACTGCGCGAATACTGCCGTAACTACAAAGAGCTGAAGCATCTACAAATGGCTCCTAATTATATTCGAGCCTTTTTCCGTCCACAGGTAGATAGACATGCCGAACGCATTAGTAATGAATTAGAAGCCATTGTCGAAGAGCTTTCAAATACTCGAAGTTCTCGTATCTTAAGCATTCTCAACACATTACCCGTTATTTATATTCACGCTCATACTTCACCTTTCGTAAATCGAAAGTTGAATATTCTTTGTGGTATTATCTTCCCCATGGGGTTCCTTCTGTGGCTACGCATTTGGCGTTTCCGCTTTCGTCTCAACAAAGACTTAAAACGCATTGATGAAGCATTAAGCCTACTGGAGCAATATGTGAGAGAAGAAATGAAGCAGCAAGAATATTCACCACTAGATACAATAACACCTAATAACGAATAGAAACGTTGCTCGTACTAGAGATGAGCCAACATTAAATAGATTTCTCCTTATGGATAAAAATTTCAAATTGGCAACCATTGAAGAAGCGCTGGAAGATTTCCGCGCCGGAAAGTTCGTCATCGTAGTTGATGATGAAGATCGCGAGAATGAGGGCGACCTCATCATGGCGGCCGAATTCGCCACTCCAGAATCTGTCAACTATATGCTCCGCTATGGACGCGGAGTACTATGTACTCCTATCACTATTGAACGCTGCAACCAACTAAAACTCGATCGACAGGTGAGTGACAATACCAGTATGCTAGGCACTCCTTTTACTATTACGATCGACAAACTAGAAGGTTGTACTACAGGCGTAAGTGCTCATGACCGAGCAGCCACCATTCGCGCTTTAGCTGATCCCAAGAGTCGCCCCGAAACCTTCGGTCGCCCTGGACATATCAATCCTTTGTATGCACAAGACCGAGGCGTATTAGCGCGCGCTGGACATACCGAAGCCGCCGTTGATTTAGCACGCTTATCTGGGTTGCAGCCTGCAGCCTGTCTTATAGAGATTCTCAATGAAGACGGAACGATGGCTCGAATGCCACAACTACAAGAGTTTGCTCAGAAAGAAGGCTTAAAGGTTATAACTATAAAAGATCTTATTTCCTACCGCTTAAAGACGGAATGCCTCGTCGAACAAGGTGAAGAAGTTAAAATGCCCACCGAATACGGCGACTTTCGCCTCATTCCTTTCCGTCAAAAAAGTAACGGAAAAGAACATGTAGCACTTATCAAAGGAAAATGGGAAAAGGACGAGCCCGTTTTGGTACGTGTCCACTCATCTTGCGCCACTGGAGATATTTTCGGCTCTGAGCGCTGCGATTGCGGCGAACAACTTCACCGCGCCATGCGCATAGTGGAGGAAGAAGGCAAAGGAGTCATTCTCTATCTCAATCAAGAGGGACGCGGCATCGGACTAATGGCTAAGATTGCTGCATACAAACTGCAAGAAGAAGGCTATGACACAGTAGATGCTAATATTCATTTAGGTTATGACCCTGATGAGCGAGACTACGGTGTAGGTGCACAAATCCTGCATCTCATTGGTGCGCACAAGATGCGACTTATGACGAATAATCCCGTGAAGCGCGTAGGCTTGGAAGCTTATGGATTAGAAATCGTTGAAAATGTCCCCATTGAGATTCAGCCTAACAAATATAACGAACGCTACCTCCGCACGAAGAAAGATCGTATGGGGCACAAGTTACATTTCGAGAAATAAGCAAACGCAATTCAGTAAATTAGAAAAGAACTATTATGGACAATATGTATAACAATTATGGAGAGGTAACAGAAACGAAAGTTGCCTTCGGCGCCCTTATGCGCAAAGTATATCTTTGGATGACACTAGCACTTGCTATAACAGGATTAACTGCTGCTTGGGTAGCACAATCTGGCGCAATTTATCAGATTTCACAAGGTTGGTTCTTTGGTACTATCGGACTCGAGCTCTTACTCGTTATCTTTCTCTCCACGCGCATTTGGAAGATGTCGTTCGCCACAGCAGGTGTCACTTTTGCTCTCTACTCCATACTCAATGGCGTTACGATGAGTTTTATCTTCTTAGCCTATGAATTCAACACTATCGCAACAACGTTCTTTATCACCGCTGGAACGTTTGGTGGAATGGCACTTCTGGGCTATATCACTAAGAAAGACTTGAGTGTCATGGGCCGTTTGTTCTATATGGCACTCATCGGACTTATCATTGCTGGCTTTGTCAACCTTTTTGTAGCAAACAATACTTTCGACTGGGTTGTTTCAATCGCAGGTGTGCTCATCTTCTGCGGGATCACAGCTTGGGATTCACAGCGTATCAAAATCATGCTACAAGAAATGGGCGATGAGGAAAATGAGAACACTATGAAGCTAGCACTTATAGGAAGCTTGGAACTCTATCTTGACTTTATCAACATATTCCTTTATCTGCTCCGCCTCTTCAAGGACAATTAAAGAAAGCTGAAAAAATACAGACTATCATATCTAATCCTAATATAATGAGCGTACTATCAGATTGCGTGAACCGACTGCAGCCTAGTGCAACACTGGCTATGTCGCAAAAAAGTGCTGAACTAAAAGCACAAGGTATTGACATCATTAATATGTCAGTAGGCGAACCCGACTTCCCTACGCCGCAACACATCAAAGATGCAGCAAAGCAGGCTATTGATGACAACTGGACGAAATACTCTCCCGTGCCTGGCTATCTTGATCTGCGTAAAGCTATTTGTGACAAACTCAAAAATGAAAATGGACTGGATTACGAGCCAGCTCAGATAGTTGTGGGCAATGGTGCTAAACAAGCTGTTTGTAATGCTATTATGGCCCTTGTCAATCCTGGCGATGAGGTTATTATTCCTGCTCCCTATTGGGTAAGCTATCCGCAAATGGTACTAATGGCGGGGGGCACACCCACCTTTGTTGGCGCTACTATTGAACAAGACTTCAAGATCACTCCCGACCAACTTGAAGCTACCATCACGCCACAAACCAAAGCTATCATCCTCTGCTCCCCCTGCAACCCTACGGGGTCAGTCTATAGCCAAAAGGAAATGGAAGCTTTAGCAACTGTGCTTCGTCGATATCCTCGCATTTTTGTCATTGCTGATGAAATTTATGAGCACATCAACTACAGTGGACTCCACGGCTCTTTAGCAAAATGTGAAGGAATGAAAGATCGTTGCATTGTTATCAATGGTGTGAGTAAGGCTTATGCAATGACTGGGGGGCGCATCGGTTTCTTAGCAGCAGCTCCAGAAATAGCGAAGGCCTGCTCTAAGCTTCAAGGACAATACACCAGCGGCCCATGCAGTGTGAGCCAAAAAGCAGCAGCAGTAGCTTTTTCTGGCCCACAGGATTGTGTTGAAGAAATGCGCAAGGCCTTTGAACGCCGCCGCGATCTTATCGTAAGATTGGCCAAAGAGATTCCAGGGTTTGAAGTGAATGTCCCAGAAGGAGCTTTCTATCTTTTCCCGAAATGTAGCTACTATTTTGGCAAACGCGATGGAGATTGTGTCATCAATAACTCTACCGACTTTGCGCTCTACCTTCTTGAAAAGGCACACGTAGCCACTGTTGGTGGCGATGCTTTTGGTAGTCCCGAATGCTTCCGTATGAGTTATGCCACTAGTGATGAGAATATCATTGAAGCATTGAAGCGTATCAAAGAAGCTGTAGCCCTTCTGAAATAAGAAGAAGCTTTTTAAAAAATAGATTTTCTCAAAACTGCTGCTCACCAAGTTCAATTTTCTGAGCAGCAGTTTTTTTTCTTTTTATGTTTTAATTGGTCAAAAAGTCCGATTCCTCATTTCGTCTATAAAAAAGGTCTTAACTTTGCGGAAGTAATTTATAATAGGAAAAAAACAGATACTTATGATTAAGCGTTGTATCGTTTCTTTGGCCATTTCTCTTCTTGTTCTTCCGTCTTTACAAGCACAGCGCACGCTTTCTTTGGAAGAATGCCGAAGGTTAGCCATAGATAATAATAAGTTTTTAGCACAGAGCCGACTCAATCAAGAAGTGGCAGAATACACCCAAAAGGCAGCAAAGACCAACTATCTTCCAAAACTTTCGGCCACTGCTGGCTACATGCGCTCGGGCAAGGAATTTTCCATTCTTAATAAAGAACAGAAAAATGCACTCACGGGCAACGGGACTGCTCTTGTCAACGGCTTTGGACAAACGGCCCAACAACTATTGCAACAGAATCCTACCCTCGCACCGCTCATCCAACAACTTACGCCAATTCTTCAAAGTGTGGGCAATATCATTGATGGAGCCGGCCAACGGGTTGTTGATGCATTCCGAACAGATAATCGCAATATGGCAGCGGGAGCTGTGATATTAACACAGCCACTCTATATGGGTGGAAAAATTCGGGCCTACGATAAAATCACACGTTATCAGCAGGATTTAGCCAATGAAAAGCTACGCGGTGATGAGCAGGATGTCCTACTTCAAACCGACCAAGCCTATTGGCAAGTTGTTTCTTTGGCAAACAAACACAAGTTGGCCACTAGCTATCGCAACACATTAAAAAAATTGGACGATGATGTGCAGAAAATGATTCGCGAAGGCGTAGCCACAAAAGCTAATGGGCTACAAATCGCTGTAAAGCTCAACGAAGCAGAAATGCTCGTAACAAAGGTGGAAGACGGATTGGCTCTCTCGCGGATGTTACTCTGCCAACTTTGCGGTCTGCCGCTCGGAGAACAAATCACAACCGAGGATGAAACGAAGGAAGATCTAAAGGTTAGCAATGAAAATGCTACTCCCGATGTTGAAATAGCTTTCAACAACCGTCCTGAACTCTGCCAGCTGCAAACAGCACAAAACATCTACGATGAGAAAATCAATATCGTACGTTCAGAATTTCTTCCGCAAGTGGCATTGCTCGCTGGATACGGACTTACCTACCCCAATGCTTACAATAGTTTTGAAAAGAAATTTCGCGGAGACTGGCACGTTGGTATCACGCTGAAAGTACCACTTTGGAGCTGGGGAGAAGGCCGCTACAAAGTGCGTGCAGCCAAGGCAGAAGCAGCAATCACAACGCTGCGTGCCACTGAGGCTCGAGAGAAAATAGAGCTACAAGTAAAACAGGAAACATTCCGTGTGAATGAAGCCAACAAAAAGCTAATGATGGCACAAAAGAATCTAGAACAAGCCAACGAAAACCTAAGGGTAGCAACACTCGGATATAAAGAAGGTGTCATCACCATGACAGATGTTCTCTCCGCCGAAACAGCATGGTTGCAAGCACATAGTGAAAAAATCGACGCAGAAATCGACTGCAAGCTAACACAAACCAGCCTGCAGAAAGCCCTTGGTACTCTCAATTAAAACAACCGTTTATTCATCTGTAAAATCATCAATAAATATGGCTACTAATAATAAAGGAAAAGTCAATCTAATTCCTGCAATCCTCATTCTTCTTACTGTGATTGTCTTGGTGGTACTGGCAAGCCTATATGCTTTCCGCCATGAAGACGAAACGCTCGAAGGACAAGCCGATGTCACAGAATATCGAGTATCTAGTAAAGTGCCTGGCCGAATCAAGAAGTTCTATGTTGAAGAGGGGCAGTATGTTCACGCGGGCGACACATTAGCCGTCTTAGAAGCTCCTGAAGTTACGGCAAAACTAGAGCAAGCTCAAGCCGTGGAGAATGCCGCAGCAGCACAGAGTCAGAAAGCCGACAACGGAGCGCGCAAAGAGCAGATTCAAGGAGCCTACGATATGTGGCAAAAAGCCAAAGTTGGTGTTACGATTGCCGAAAAATCTTGGGTACGCGTTAAGCGTTTAGCCGACGAAGGAGTGCTCCCTGCTCAGAAGCTGGACGAAGTCACAGCACAACGTGATGCAGCCATTGCCACAGAAAAGGCGGCAAAGTCGCAATATGATATGGCGGTCAACGGTGCTCGCATAGAGGACAAAGAAGCAGCACGTGCACTTGTCAACCAAGCACGCGGAGCCATTAAAGAAGTGAGTTCATACATCAAAGAAACATATCTCTTAGCGTCGGCCGATGGTGAAGTAACCGAGATTTTTCCTTCTGTAGGAGAACTTGTTGGTACGGGTGCCCCCGTTATGAATGTTGCATTAATGAACGATATGTGGATGACGTTCAATGTGAGAGAGGACAACTTGAAACTCTTCCGCATGAACCAAACGGTCAAAGTGAATATCCCCGCGTTGAACAAAGAAGTAGAAGCCAAAGTTTTCTACATGAAAAATCTTGGCAGTTATGCCACATGGAAAGCCACAAAATCCACTGGACAGTTTGATATGAAAACTTTTGAGGTGAAGGTGCGCCCCACAAAAAAAGTTGAAGATTTACGCCCGGGTATGTCTGTACTCTTAAAATAACAATGTCATCATGAAGGAGATCATAAAAATAATAGCCAAACGGGAATACCAACGGATGAAGAACAATCCCATCTATTGGTTTTCCATCATCTTTGCTCCCCTTCTCTGCGTTGTCTTTTTTACTACGATGATGTGGCAGGGGCTTCCCACTAACCTCCCCATCGGAATGGTAGACCAAGACAACACCACTACGACGCGAAAGATTGCACGCAACCTTGATGCGTTTCAGCAAACAGCTATCGTACAAAACTATCCTGACGTGAGTAGTGCACGACGAGCTGTGCAACGTGGAGAAATTTATGCGTTCTACTATATTCCCAAAGGTACAACAGCAAAAGCCAATGCGCAGAAAATTCCCACGATCTCGTTCTACACAAATTATGCTTACCTCATAGCAGGTTCACTCGTTATGCGCGATATGCGCATGATGTCCGAATTGGCATCTGGATCGGCTGGACGGTCGGTCCTCTATGCACGTGGTGCAACGGAACAACAGGCTCTTGCTTTCTTGCAACCCATTGTTGTCGACTCTCATGCCACCAACAACCCATGGCTCAACTACAACATCTATCTGAGCAATACAATTGTTCCAGGTATCCTAGGTATCTTTCTCTTCATGATGACTGTCTATAGCATTGGTACAGAAATCAAAGAAGGCACGGCACATGATTGGATTCTAAAAGCACGCGGAAATATGCACCTGGCTCTCATTGGAAAACTCCTGCCCAACACTCTCCTTTTTCTCCTTGTGGGATGGACCATCGTGTTCTACTTCTATGGATATATGCACTTTCCCTGCAATTCGGGAATTACCGATATGCTAATTCTCATGACGCTCTTCATTTTTAGCTGCGAAGCGCTTGGCGTTCTCATGATTACCATCCTGCCCACACTAAGAATGGGACTGAGTTTTGCTTCGCTATGGGGTGTCCTCTCGCTGAGTATCTGCGGAATGTCCTTTCCTGTCATGGCGATGCACCCTGCTCTTCAAGGTTTATCATGGTTATTTCCTCTTCGCCACTATTTTATTCTGTATGTCAACTGCGCGCTTGATGGCTACAATCTCACAAATGCTTGGCCATACCTGGCAGCACTCGCCGGTTTTATCCTCTTATCCATCATCACAACCCCTATTTTAAAGCGCGAACTCCTAACGGTAAAATACGTACCATAACCTCTGACTCTACACTTACTCTCATTTGGTAAATGTAAAACTTATATCATTATGTCAATACTGAAGAATAGACAACAAGCCTTAGACGATTGGAATTATATCTTCAAAGCTGAATTGAAGAAAGTGTTCCAAGATAAAGGTGTGCTTATCTTCTTTATCTTAGTGCCTCTTGCATACCCACTGATCTATGCATTCATCTATAACAACGAAGTAATCCGCGAAGTCCCTGCAGCCGTTGTCGACTACGACAATACGGCTTTATCGCGGCAGTATATTCGCAACGTAGATGCCACCCCCGATGTTCGCATTATAGCTCATTGCACGAGTATGGCCGAGGCGGAAAGGCTCATCAAGAATCGTGAGGTTTACGGCATCGTCCGTATTCCTTCTGACTTCACGCGGAACATCAACACCATGCAGCAAGCGCATGTGGGTGTGTATGCAGACATGAGCGGACTCCTCTATTATAAAGCACTGGTTCTAGCCAATACCAACGTGTCGCTGGCCATGAATGCAGACATCAAGGTACAAAGAAAACCCAGCACAACAGCAGAACAAGACAAAGTAACGCAAATGCCCATACGCTATGAACAAGTGGATCTCTACAACCCTCAAACGGGCTTTGCCTCGTTCCTCATCCCTGCCGTTCTGATCCTCGTGTTACAACAAACTCTTGTTCTAGGCGTGGGACTCTCTGCTGGAACAGACAATGAAAGCAATCGCTACCGTGAATTGCAGCCCATCAACAGTCATTTCAATGGCATGCTACGTATCGTTTTTGGCAAAGGTTTTGCCTATTTGCTTATCTATCTCTGGAACATAGCTTTTGTGCTCGAAGTTGTACCGCGCATCTTCCATCTGCCCCAGATAGGCAATCCTTTAGACCTTTGGCTCATTGCCATTCCTTTCTTGTTGGCCATCATTTTTATGGCCATGACGATTACTTTCTTGATTCGCCAACGCGAAACAGGCTTCATGCTCATCGTCTTTGCATCTGTTCCGCTGCTATTCCTCTCAGGCGTCAGCTGGCCAGGGGTAAGTATTCCCACATTTTGGAAATATGTTTCCTATCTTTTCCCCTCCACCTTTGGCGTGAATGCCTATATCAAAATCAATAGTTTAGGTGCTGAAATGGGAGATGTAAAACCCGAATGGCATGCACTATG
>ERZ773254.936-NODE-936-length-14100-cov-3.411677_pt1 | contig 14100 bp, 8 predicted proteins | sample MGYA00580516_ERZ773254 | MGnify/ENA primary metagenome ERZ773254 (study PRJEB29015, sample SAMEA2738158) | human oral metagenome | biome: human oral; feature: human-associated habitat; material: saliva | place: China | collected 2192 ...
CATGAAAAAAGTTAACGTTGCAACAAAAGAAACAGTAAGTTTCAATACCGCAAGCGGTAGGTGCTGTTGCAACTCAAAAATGATTTCGATATGGAGCACATCGAATGTAAAAGTTTCAATACCGCAAGCGGTAGGTGCTGTTGCAACCGTCTCTGAAGATGGTGTTAAACTTGCATATGGGGTACAGTTTCAATACCGCAAGCGGTAGGTGCTGTTGCAACTGGAAGTAGTTATGATTTCACTAAAATCATTAACAAATTCGTTTCAATACCGCAAGCGGTAGGTGCTGTTGCAACTTGTTGGAGGCATCGATGAAGAAGGCACTAATTTAAGTTTCAATACCGCAAGCGGTAGGTGCTGTTGCAACCAATCGACCATCGTTCGTCCTAAACACCACCTAGAAGTTTCAATACCGCAAGCGGTAGGTGCTGTTGCAACCAGAAAATTATCTCTGGAAGATCTTCTTTATGCAAAGTTTCAATACCGCAAGCGGTAGGTGCTGTTGCAACACTACACAAGTATGCTTTATCAGTGTTATTTCTAACTCGTTTCAATACCGCAAGCGGTAGGTGCTGTTGCAACATGATTTTGTTCATGAATTAATTCAACAGTATTTAAGTGAGTTTCAATACCGCAAGCGGTAGGTGCTGTTGCAACTATGAATGTCATGTCCCTGTCGCCAAAGAAGACAATAGTTTCAATACCGCAAGCGGTAGGTGCTGTTGCAACTTACAAGCAGTTCTTTTATCTGTCGCTACAACTTTTTCAAGTTTCAATACCGCAAGCGGTAGGTGCTGTTGCAACTTGCTGAATTCGCGGAAACTGTTAAAGATGTTCGGTCAGGTTTCAATACCGCAAGCGGTAGGTGCTGTTGCAACTACTATATGCTGTATACTTCATGTAGTGCTTAAAGAGTTTCAATACCGCAAGCGGTAGGTGCTGTTGCAACTTGTTGACATGAGCAAACCAAAGGAAAAAAATACTAGCGTTGTTTCAATACCGCAAGCGGTAGGTGCTGTTGCAACAATAATAAAAAAGACACAAGTTTGAGGTCACCATTATTATGTTTCAATACCGCAAGCGGTAGGTGCTGTTGCAACTATATTTAATGACATTGCCCATATCGAAATTATAACGTTTCAATACCGCAAGCGGTAGGTGCTGTTGCAACCTTTAGGAGACCCAGGCAAAATGTTTGGAATTAAGTTTCAATACCGCAAGCGGTAGGTGCTGTTGCAACTCAGTTGCACGAACAACATGCATGGCATCGTCTTTTGGTGTCGTTTCAATACCGCAAGCGGTAGGTGCTGTTGCAACCGAAAAAGCTGCTTTATCTGTTAAACCTTCCCAACATGTTTCAATACCGCAAGCGGTAGGTGCTGTTGCAACGACAAAGGCTGCATGCAGCGCCGAAATCGCTTCATGGTGTTTCAATACCGCAAGCGGTAGGTGCTGTTGCAACGCTTAAATATCTTAATGCTCTGCAGTTGTCTCCATCCGTTTCAATACCGCAAGCGGTAGGTGCTGTTGCAACAGCGGGGTCTAGAAAGCCAGTATTTATGCGGTTCCAAAAGCTAGTTTTGGAAAACCTCAAACCGTAAACGGTAAATTTTCGCCGCATTAGGTCCTAGAGGGTCTAGAAACCTAGGTAAATACTGGTGGAAAACCTTTTTTCTAAGGATACAGTAATTATAAGGGTTTTCTGAAATTACGTCAATATGAGGGTAGATTTTCCAAGAGGTCTATTTTCCACAAAATACAGGTAATATCTGGGTTTATCGCTATTTTTAGACATTTTAGAGGTCTAGAAAACCTTTTTTATCTTAATTTTATGCAGAAAAAGACCTATCCATATGAGATCATACGAATAGGTCTATCGTTTTTCATATTCAATTATTACTTTCAAAATTATACCTCAACACATACATGAACTAATCCGAGATTGACTGATGACAACATATATAACACCTCCTTTTATTACAGAGTTTAAACTAGTCCCGTGTCACCTGATATATTGTTGATCCTACTGTTACAGTTGTTGAAAAAACTTCCCATGCAGACGCTGCTGCTAAAAATCCTAATACTGGTAACATATCAATTTCTCCTTATACTAAACTAATCATTGCATTTACTTTTATACTAATCATCTAATAACATACAAACAGCTAAGCCTATGCCAAAACCTACAAATTGAACCATCTAATCACCTCTTTTTCTTGTATAAACAACCCGCAATTAGTCCCGAGACCGTACGGCTTGATATACTGAAACACCTAATGTTACGCCTTCTGCAAAAGCTCCCCATGCTACAGCACCTAATAATGGAAACATATTAATTCCTCCTCTAAATTATTAACTAATAAAATCACTAATCATAGTATAACCTTCATTTTGAAAATCTCTGTATCAATATTACTAGGACGTATCCTCTATCTAGATTTCCATAACTCGTTGGCTACATCTTAAGTATATAAAATAAATAACTATGAATATATTCAGGAAAACTAAGAAGCAAAAATTTTGCTCTCAAGTTTATATATAAGACCTATCCATATGACATCATACGAATAGGTCTATCAAGGTTTATATTTACTCATTATTTTACTTTCTGCTTAGACTTTGTAGCTGCATATAATGTGAGTCCTAAAGACGCCCCAGCTGCAAAACCTTCCCACGCGGATGTCGCTAATGCGACTGCGAATAAAGGTAACATTTACATCCCTCCTAACTTTAATACATATTCTAATAAACAACTAATCTGTTAGCCGTCAAGTGCATCAAGCATCGCGACTAACACTGCTACTGCAGGATCCATTTCAAAAGATGACATATTATCCCTCCCTTCATTTACAACTTGATAATACTACAATTTCAATACCCTATTAAATTTCTTGTACATATATTACCTCACAATCTTTAAACTGTACACAATTCATAGTTACACCATATACCAACAGCCGAATATACATTATCAAAAGCACTAGGTCAAACCTATAGATTTAATAAGTTATTCGTTGCTCATTGGCTACATCCTCAGTATATAAGAAAGGCAAATTTCTACCTATTCAAAAAAACTAAGATTTAAATTTCTTTATTGAACAATTATGCATAGTCTAATTACTACCTACTTATTAGTAAAAGCTATGTATTTTTTTTTAAATTTGATATAGTATTCATAAAAGATTCATTTTATTCCAGTCTTTTAGGAGCATTATTATGGAACATCACATTTACCTAACATTTCTCAGCACATTAAATACCGATTATACTTATTCGCCAGAGGCACTAAAAAAAACAGTTGTTAATCTCACCGAAATTTCGCCATTTAATGTGATTCTTCAAACGAATGAATCTGCATTGAAATATTTATTGCACCATAAAAGAGTCAATGATCCTAATTTCACAATAGAAAAACTCTTTCTATTTAAAACAGAAGAAATGCTAAAAAACTTTAAAGATTCAAATATATCTACTCTTAATGTATTTAGCAATCAAATGCGCCAATATATCAACCATGAACAAATACCTATCTCTTGGACAACAGATACAATTAATTATATAGACTGTGATGACATTGATTATATTGATAATCTAAAAGATAGTATTATCAATATGTCTAATGCAATCATGAGTTACTTTAACGCTCAACCAGAAGGAGATACGGTAACATTACATGTTGACCTTTCAGGAGGCCCTCGAACAGCAATTATGCTAATGACAGCTATTATTCGCCTTGTAGCATTTCAAGGTATTCATATTGGTTCCATCTTATATGCAAATATAAATGTAAAAAAGCCGAAAGAAGTCCGCGTGTATGAAGGGAATTCTATTTACAATATTTATGATATGATTACAGGCTTTGCTGAATTTAATCAATTCGGTAGTGTCGATACATTGCAAACATATGTAAATACATTAGAAAATCCAGATAAACAAATCACTAATCTTATTTCTAAGATGAATGAATTTTCTGATGCAATTCGACTGTCTAGCCGCGGACAATTCCAAGAATCCATGGAAAATATTGATAGCATATTAAGGGATATAGAGGCTGGTAAACAAAAAATTGTAAACGAAATGTTTACAGGGCATAAAAATTTTGAAATCGAAACACTTAAATTAATGAGTAATAAAATCCAAGCAAACTATGCTACTGTACTAAGTAATAAAGAGGATGATTTAGCATATATTGATTGGTGCTTGGATAATGGTTATTTACAACAAGCATTAGCTTTGTTTACGGAATTTGTACCTCGAGTTATATTAAAGTCAAATATGATTTCATTAGATGAAACTATATTTCCAAAAGAAAAAAATAAAAAAACTATCAGATTATCAGATACATTTGGCCTAATTAACGAGAAAATCGGTACTATAATGGATGTTATTGATGATACAAAGAATAATATATATAAGGATATCAAAGAAGCACTCATAAAACACATAAAATCAATTAAAAATGAGCAAAGTAATATAATTCGTCAATTAAAACAAAACCCTTCAAGCACTCTAGAAAAAGAAAAAGCAAGCCTAATTAACCTTGAAACTGAATTTTTAAATACAGTAAATGATATTATCATTGAACAAGTATCTAAAAATATAGAGTCAGATTTTACATCACACATACAGCATACAGTCTATAAAAATGATGGTATTAATCTACCTAGTAAATTTTTAAAATTTCTAAGTGCTATCTGCATAGATAGTATGAAAATTTTAGAGTTAAATGACTTCGACGATTACGTTAGAGAACTGATTTGGAGCACGCAGAAATTAAGCGATAACCATAACAAATCCTCTGATATATATACAGTAGATAAAAATAACATCATGAGCTTGGTTGGAGACAAAAAACCAGTTAAACTAAAAGCAGATATATTTAATATGCTTAAAAGTGATGAAGTAAATAATCTGATTCCCATATTATTTAGGACAATAGTTACTTATCACTATAATATGGATAACTTCCCAAACGCGCCATATAATATAGAGGGTTTAACATTAAATCCAATACTTAAAAATAATGAACTTTTAACCTCTCGTGTATGTTCTATACTAAATCAATATAGGCAGCTAAAAAAGAGTCGTAACGAAACAGCACATGCTAACGAAGTTAGAACTGCCCATTATATAACACCTGATAAAATCACTAACCAAATTAGACCTTGTATACAACACATTCGTGAGATATCTGACTATATAAAGAAAAACTCTACTCTAGATTAACAGCATAAAAGGCTACAGAGCATTAAACTGCTCCCCAAAAATTAAACATAATTTTTGGGGATACAGTTTGTTCTGTAGCCTTTTGCATTTTATTTTCGACTCAATTGTCTTGCTAACTCCACACATTTTCGCATTTCTCTATGCAATTCTTTAGATGTCGTATATTTACATAACATCTCTTTATTAGCGTGGTTACTATCATTTCTAGCTTTTTTGATTTCAAAATATTGTTCAATAAATATCAGCGTATTTCTAATAGATTCAAAATCTGTATGAGGAATGGATACACCAGGAACATTGAATAGCGCCGTTTCCTTTGAATCACGACCACGATGTGAAAGAAGTTGCTCCGCATATACGATTGAAGTATCATCCTGCAATGGTAACTGATGAAGAATTAAGTTCTTATACTGTTTGTCTTTATGTATATGAGTTATATTATCTAATAGTGCATCACATATAGCAACATACGCTAATTCAGTACTATCTTTCATAGTAATCAATCCACTATCGAGATCACAAGCAACATATTTTTGATACACTTCTTTATTTAAAGTATCAGCAATAATATTCCTGCGTAATGATGAGCCCACATTATTAAATAACAATATTTTGTGTGAATCTTTAAGAATCTCTTTCAGAAAAACAATCCATTCTTTTAATGTATAGTTTTCAGCATATTTCTCATCCTGAACGTGAAGGCTAAAATAATATTGATTTAATAAGCTCTCACACTTTTCGAATAATTCTTCTGTTTTCTTATTGATAAAAGAATGAATTCGTTCCTTTTGCTGTGTCGAATTTTTCTCAATATATGACAATCTTTTTTTCTCTTTGATAACACAAGTAATATAACTTCTAATTTCTTTATCAATATATGGAGATACTTGATTTTTCCCATCATTTTTAATTGTTGCCAGCCCATTAGCACGTGCTTCATTAATGGTATTAAATAATCGCATAGGCATCGAACGTAAATCTGTATCTGTAACCGATTTGTCACTATTAGATTTTACAGTGTTATAAAACTTAGTAAACGAAATAGTATTACCAGCTCGATTCCAAGACTTAATAGCAGCTTGTAATATTTTTTTATCTTTATCTACCTGATTCTGTTGATAATATTTATAGAACGTATCCGCATCATAAACAATAATACCTTTTTCTATTGCATATTCGGGTACGTATTCACAAAACAAGGTTAATGCTTGTTGCAAATAATCATGGTCTAAACACCAATCAATATAGGTTAATTCATCAGGTGTATTATTTCGATGGCATTCTAATAGGGAATCATAAGATTGTTCAATAGGATCTTGTAACAGTTCAACTAAATCCTGATCAAAATCCTTACCACTCGATGTATCATTAGCAGTACTACGAACCAAGGCTAAGCTTTCATCAAGGCGTTTAATAGAGTTTTCAAAAGAGCCACGGCTAGATATATTAATAGCTTCTGAAAAACTATCCATGGCCGCTAATAAATCATGAATCGCTGAATTATAATTTTCATCAGTAAGCTCCGCCTCTTCTTCATTACTATGGCTATCTTGCTCCACCCTATCTATTTCATTAGGCTTAAAATGAGCATTCAATTTTTTTGCACTACCATAGAGTTTAAATTCTTCAAATCCAGCTACAATATCAAATAGATTATAAATATCAAGTACACGATGTACCTTAATTTGATCCGGAGCATCCTTTACTCGAGTATAACCAGAGTAATACATATCCTCTACAACGATGCCATGATATGCCATCATACGGCTGATAACGAGCAAAATCATAGCAGCATTACGTGGGCCACCTGTGGTATCCATATATAAATGAACCGTATCTTTATTCATATCTATACTAGATTTAAACTCAAGAATACGTTTAGATACATCAATAATACTCGCCTTAATCTGGTCTATATTATCAAGGTCGGCACCGCAAGGAACGGATACTATGCTTTTAGTGAAAGCCTCTATATCTTGCCGTTTATCATTATAGAATTTAATCATCTGATCTATAAATATATCATAAGATGAAAGAGCATTTTCCTTACTTTCCATAACCCCATCGGTACAAAGTAAAAAGATTTTATCAAATGATATGTGAGCTGTTGCTTCTTTTTTCCACCCGTGAAACAAAACATATTTTAAAGCAGTCTCATTCGTTGTAATAACATCTCGTATAGAGTCATCTATATCTTCATTAGTTACACGTTTAACACTTGTATTAGTGACCATGCTAAGAAATGTCAAAAATATATTATGTATTGCCATGACTATCACCAAACCTACATTAAATTCACCCATTATTCGAAGGCACGCATCGATACATAGGGTGTCCGACTTCACTTTATCCTTACATTTTCTATTGTATCATGTTATATTCATAATTAAGAATAACTTTGTATTAATGGACCTATACATTTTGTAAGGGGGACAACAATGGCAACAACCACCAATTACTTAAATGATTTAGCCAGTATGCGTCAGTTTCTTCGTAGTTTAACATTCGGTAACCATAACCGAGGGAAAGTAAATGCACGTGGCATCAAAGAAAGTCAACATGACGATGTCATTCGTCGCCTTGATTATTTTGATATTATGCGTCATATTTACACACAACGCATAGGTAAAGCTTCTATTCATCATCTGGATAAAAATGATTTTTTAGATGGTTACAACTACCTCAATCAATTATATGAACTCTATGCGGCTGTACCTGAGCAAATCTATGTACAACTATGCATTCTATCGTATATATCATGCAATGAGAATGTTACAATCACAGATTTGTACCAAAATATGAATGCGGATTTAAATATAGTAGATAACTATGTTGATTTAGTTAAAAGACTCTATGCACAACGCAATAAAAAACAAGAACCTCCCACACTTATCGATCAACAATACATTCAACGACAAATCAAAACCCTTGAAACATTAGGTATTATAGCTAGAACAGAAGGCAGTAAAAGCTATACATATACAATAAAAAACACTATTCTCGAAGAGTTAACAAAACCTCAATTACAAGAATTAGCTAAAGCCGTATTCTTTTTCACTAATATATCTATTACATCTGCAGCAGGGCATATTCTACTTAAGAAAATTATGTATTTGCTCAATGGATTGGCACCACTAAAAGAACAACAAAAATCTGCTATCTATGCATTTAATAATACATTCTTCACATTTAAAGATAATAATCCTAATAATGTAATTGATGGGGATATATTTTATCCATTAGCAGATGCATTACATCGACATAGAAAAGTACGTCTTTCTTTTTATGAACCTGGAAAGCCTCGAGAAATTGTAACTCCATTATCATTGCAAACATATTATGGAGAAAATAAGAATATACTATGTAGCATTAATAATGGTATTATGCAACGCAATCGAGTAGATCGCATCAAATCATTAGAAGTAACCAGATATAATGCTTCTGATTTTATACCTGTTATGGAACAAACATCAACATCCGTAGACACTTGTATGATTCACTTCTTAACCCTAGAGGGATATCAATTAGCTTACGACCAATTTTCTCGACAATTTAAAAATTGGATAACTGTGCTAAATACAACAGATGAATATATCGAGATACAGTTAGATGTACCTGATGCGTTACAATTGCTACCTTTGTTACGAAGCTATTTGCCATATGTATATATCACACACAGTAGCAAGCCTAGTATTAAGAATAAATTCTACAGCAATCTATATGCTTCATTGGGCCTCGATTTTATAGATCCGGAAGGATATAAAAAGAAGAAGAAAATTAACCGATTCCTCAATCCATATCCAAAGAAAAAGGATGCCGATAAAGAATCCCTTAAAAATTCAAAAAAAGATCCAGATATTGATGGCACCTATGTATCCTCTGTACTCAACGATATTAATGCCATTACATTTACTACACAATATCAATTACAGTTAGATTTAATTAATGGCATAGCTTATACGAAATCAGAGATTGATGATGTAATCAATCGACGTGATTTGCTCACACCAGCGTTATATAAAAAACCATTACGGAACGATGACTATGAACAACTACTAGCCCATGCCTTAATTGAAACAACCGAAGACGGCGAAGAAGTTGAATCAATCTTACCGGATTTACCTCTTGTCATTATATCTGATGCGGAACGCATGTTTTTAAAAGACCTCATTAGCGATGCACGAGTGAGTTGGCTACTTTCAGAAGACCTATTCCAAGTAATAGCGGCAAAATTAGAATCAGTAGATACAACATTTCCTGCTAATACATGGACACGTATCCCAACCATGACAGATGATACACCAACATCAATGGATGTGATAATACAATGCTTACAATCAATAGAAAACAATGTACGTATCACACTAAATGGCAAAGACTTATCACCATGCCGACTAGAATATTCAGTAGGTAGTAATGGATATTCGCTCATCGCCTATGACCATACAGAAAAAACTTTCAAAGATTTCTCATTGCGCGATGTTGAAAACATTACAGTGAGTACACAAGAAAGATTAGATGATTTAGAAATAGTCTATGCAACCTATAGAGAAGAATCAAGAGAAACGATTTCTTTCATTCTTCACGATGCAAATAATGCTGTAGATCGCTGCTTTAACTATTTTAGTAACTATACAATTCAGGCTATAGATATCACTGCCGAGGAATTTACGATTGAGGTTAGTTACCTCCCATTCCAAGAGCAAGATATTCTCCGACACTTACTAAAATTAGGCTGTGCAATACGTGTTCTAGATAACTGCCCATTACGTGACCGTCTAGAAACGATTTACAAAACAGCTCTTGTTTATGCACCGAGCAATGAATAAGTTAATATCATTTACCTTATAGAGCACCATTACTACGTACAATTGAGTAATGGTGCTCTTTATTATAAATATATAATAGAGCCTAGTTACATGTTGCCATGCGACCAAGCTCTATTTGCTTATATACCAATTCAAAATTCATGTCATAAAACTAAACTGCTATAAATTAAAAACAAACTCCTCAGTCCTGCAGTCTTTGCATCCACTCTGATTGTGGAGCTACTAAACCTACCATGTAATCACCTCCTTTTAACAAACTACTACTAGTACTAATCTAATTATAAACTTATAGCCGAAAATCTCTGTACCAAAATTACTAGGACATATCCACTATCTAAACATATATGTCATAGCTCGCTCGATATTCTCTATGTCTCGTTGCAATGTTATACGTATAGCATCATATAGTTTTTGATTACCATTGCGTTCTGCAATGCGCATTTCTCCATAAGCCATGATATTCCGAATGGCTGGACCAGGATTATCTACGGTTTTACGAATACAGTCCTTGAAATACTCAACATCCGTCATATAGTTCCAGTCATATCCAAGAAGCGACATATAGATAAAAATGAGCTCCCAAGGATGCCCTTTAACAGAGTAATTTAATGTTTGAGCAACCTCTTTGCCCAGTGCGACGATACGTTTTATCACATCTTTGCCTACTGCATGTTTATAAAATTCGTACAAGGCCTTGATATACACATATAATGCATAGGATTCATGCTGTACCACTTTATCATCATCTGTCATGCTAGTAATATATGTTAATTGTTCAGAAACCTTAACGGCACCTCCAAAGTATTTTGGAGCCCATGTTTCATAGTCACGTTGTTTTTCTGCATCAATATAATAGTGCAATAGATAGGATAATGTGCGGTAATAATCGCTCGTTCCCTCTTGGAATATAGAAAGAGCTTTCACAAAATAAGATTCAGCTTCTTCTCGTTTCAAATAGGCATAAACCTGTCCCAACTGGCTATAGGCCTGCCCCAAACTAATAGCCTTCTCATCCATGCTGAGTTTTTCCCGCAGTCCTTGTATTTGTTCCTCATACGCTACTACGTAATTAGCTAATATTAACGCATCGTCATAATCATAACTATCCAATTTCGCCACAACGCGACGACGTACAGTTTGCATGTACGTTTCTAATGGTACTGTGTGTGCCAAGGACTGGCATTTTTGAAAGCATGATACTGCAAAGTCGCTTTCACCTAGGTGATTAAAGGCCGTTACGCCACCATCATAAAAATCGTATACTAAGCGTTGGTCAACGAGAGAGAGATGTTGAATATCTTCTAACACATATTTAAGTTGATCATATACATAATGTAACTTTCCTGCATCAATACGACTTTGATTTGCATAATTTACAAAATCTTGCACGGCTCGTTCAATCGCTACGCGATCATCCGCACTATGAATCAGTTCCTCAAGGAATGGGAACCAATTTATTTTGTAATAGGATTGGAATCTACTTTCACAATTATACGCATCATATGTATAACATAAGGCATCGAAATAATCGCCATTAAGATAAGACTGCATAGCTTTCTCAAAGTACGTGTCTACATTGTCATATACAAACAGTAGATTCTGATGCGTTGGATTCAATTTATTAGAAAAATCCACCAATTTTTTGAATTTAAATACATCATTGGCCTCCCGATCGGCACCATAATAAATAAAATTCGTACATATATAGGTCGCTAGGTATAAAAATGCATTTCTAATAGTTGATTCAGGGTTATCCTCTTCCATACGCAAAGACACGGTCCGAAGTTTTACATCCAAATCTGGATGATTCGATTCCACCATATGACGATCCAAAGAGGCTCTATACGCAAAAGCATTCGCTACTTGATAGGATGTAATCCCCTCTTTTTTTAATTGCTCATCTTGATACTCATAAGGTGTATACCCTAATTGAGAATACTCAATTAGACGCTCTCGTTCTGAGTCCAATACATCAATCATTTGTGTAGCCAATTCTAACCGTACACGTTGTACACCAAATGCAAAAGGGTTCGTAAACACAAGGCGTGAAACCAAACCATCCGCCATATGCCAATATAGATTACTCGCTACCTTATCATGTAATAGATTACTCATAGAAGGTTGTAAATATTCAGTTTTTCCGGTCTCACTCTTAAGGGTAAGCGCAATAGCATAATGGCCAACGCGTGGCATTGCCACAAGCTCTTCCCCATTATACGTACCATGTGCTAAAAACTTAGGTAATGCCGCATCAATTGCATCTCGGAAGATACGCATATCTTTTTTGGCATTAGAATTAAATTTTTCTCGTCCTTTTCCTTCTTCGGTTTCATTAGACTTGAGCTTACCAAAAAAGCCTTGTGGATATAAACTACGGGAGTCTTTCGCAACAGCTCGGAAAAACCTATCCAACCGAATCCGTTCATTAATCGCATCCTGCGCATTATCCATATCATCATATACAATACCAGCAATAAAGTGTATCATTTTTAGACTCTCTTCATCTTGTCCTAAATGATGAAAGTCTCCGTATTCATTGAGTGCAATCGTTAACATAGTGCCTCCACTTACACATATACTCTAATATATATACTTATTGTATCATCTTATTTTCATAATCAAAATACAATTATATGCAAAAAAGACCTATCCATATGACATCATACGAATAGGTCTATCAATTCTTATATTCAATTATTACTTTCAAATTTATCCCTCAACACATACATGTACTAAACTAAAATCTATAGCTAATAACATAGTAAGCACCTCCTATAAATCATCAAATAATTCATCTAATAACACATCTACCACTGCATCAACAGCTACATCCATCACTAAGTCTAATAATTCATCCATTTTTTCTCACCTCATATTTAATCAAACAATGTACTTAATAATAATCTAATCTTCTAAAAATGCACAAAGTGCAACTGCTACAGTAAACCCTATGAAATGGTACACACTAATCACCTTCCTTTCACCCAACATATACATTATTAACGACGACGTGAAGCACCATATACACTAAGCCCTAAGGCCACACCTGATGCAAAACCTTCCCATGCCATTGGCACAGCTACTAAGGCTAATAAAGGTAACATGCAAATCCCTCCTTTCTTTAAAAACTATTTACAATATTATAATTTTAAAAACCCATTTTTTCTCATGTTCATACATAACCTCACATTCTATAACTATATTAATCATGAACCACAGTATATACCAGTAAATCAATAATTACAGATCAACTTCACTAGAACAAATCCCGATTCATTGATACTAAATAATTGCTCATCGGCTACATGTTCATTATATGTTGAAAGTTATTATGCGTGTAATCAATAAAACTAAGACGAAAAAGACCCGAGTGTTTCAAAATGATTCACTCGGATCTTTTCTGTATGTAATTAATACAAAAAATCATTTTAATAAAGGGTCTCTTCTATTACTGTCACTGCTATAATCTGAAAGCTCTACTATTTCACTAATTTCACTAGCAAACAATTCATAACAATCCACATATATCGAAGCTTCATCTGGTTCATTATTTGCGCCAGAAACAAATGAGTCTAACTTGCCTATCAATGACTCTCCATCAACAAATCTGACCTCAATATATGTCGATTGTATTTCATGATAACGATTACATAACTCTTCCTCAGTCATACACTCACCTCCAAAATAATGCCCTAACATCACCTAAACCACAAACGTAAATAGAGAAAGCCCCTATCGTCCCCTCAAAACGACTTCGGGCTCCGCGTAAACGCAGTAGCGTGTCGGCTTTCTCTCTCCTCCAGAAACAATGCCACTACATCACCTCCATACAAACGTACATAGAGAAAGCCCCCATGGTGTTCTAAAACCGACTTTGCCAGGCTGGCTACGCCAGCCGATAAGGCGGTGGAGGTTTTAGGATACCATGGGGGCTTATACTCTAATTACCCTTTGTATTTAGGTGATGTAGGGCATGTTTCAGGCACCACATCTTTGCGGTCCCCTAGTTGTGCACTACGGTCTGTATAGTGTGTATGAAGTAGTT
>ERZ773254.940-NODE-940-length-14075-cov-9.492867_pt1 | contig 14075 bp, 10 predicted proteins | sample MGYA00580516_ERZ773254 | MGnify/ENA primary metagenome ERZ773254 (study PRJEB29015, sample SAMEA2738158) | human oral metagenome | biome: human oral; feature: human-associated habitat; material: saliva | place: China | collected 2192 ...
CGTTGAAGAACACAATTCTACTGCAAAGTATCAAGCCACACATCAATTCGATTTTACGCCGTTTGACGACGAAGGTGACTTCTCCCTTTATCGTTACCGACGCCATTTCCCAATGCTCTTACGGATGGGAAACTATGAAGCCTTTGGTGAATAGTAACCTATGTTATCCTCCCCATAAATCGTAACCACAGCAAGTATCAGCACTTAAAACCGCCAACGCAACTGAATATCAAGTCCACTTAGCGTTGAGGAGTTGACCTGTTGAAGTCCAGAAGAGATATGGTCACGGTCGAAATAATGCGTGGTTGAACTACGAAGAATTATCATAAGACGGCTCGATAGGTCTGCCCGAGCAAACAGACTATAGTGCATACCCTTACCAAAGAAGGTAGGAAAGCTAAAAGAATAGAGTGGACCACGCTCGTAAACATAGATACGTGAGGCGAAATCTGTCGTTTGAAAATAACCGATCATACCATTCAGCGTGAGCCACGAAAGCGGTTTCCAAGCCCCTGACTCACTCACCATATAACCGAAACTACGCTTGAGATAATTGCTTGCAACGACATCCAACTGACTCTTACAGGCTAAAGAAGCTGCAGAATAGGTCAAGGCAAGACGCCCACGCTGCGCCACCTCGTTTAGAAGCATCGTCTTATCAGCATTGTCTCTCCCACGTATTCGAAGGCGAAAACGGGCCAAGAGCGACCAACGTTGCCGATTATAAGTAAGCATCAGTAGGTTATCCCACGCCTTACTGGCTGTATGTGCACCAAAACGAGGGTGTGAGAAATAGGCGAAATCAGTGTAAGCCATGAGCGACAAACCACGAGTTAGCCCCCAGTTAGCACCGATGAGCAAGCCACTCTCGTTCTGAACCGTTCCGTTATCACCAAAGCTACGAGCGAAGAGGGCTGTGTACTGATAGTCATAATAGCGTTGCACAGCAAGAAGCGACAGGTTATGAGTGGCTTGAAAAGAAAGGTTATTCACCGTAGCTATGTGTCCCTTACCATCTATTGCCGTCTCCCCAGTCAACGCCCAACGTGGGTGTTGATAGCTATAATCGGCACTTACGTTCCAAAAGTCATTACCTGCGGGGGCGTAATGACGGTAATATAAAGACGTATTAGGGGTTAAATCCGTATTAAAACGGCTATAAACGCCTGACAGACTGAGGCTAAGTGCACCAGACGACCAACCGACGTGTGCGCCAGCAGCTAATTGGGAAGCTGCATCTTTACGGCTTATTTCACGCAAAGTACGGTGATAACCCGTTTTAAGGATGGTCTTGATAGTCCCATCGTCAGTCAGTGTGGCATCTATACTACGGTAAGAAAGGAAGGTGGTGAGGTTGAGGTGCTTTGCAATCTCCACTGTTGAAGCAGCTCCCTGCAGATAGTTAGCAGCCGAGCGGGAGGAGTGTGCCCGAATAGCCGTAGCTTGTCTGCCTAACATGGAGAGCATAGCAAGCTTCCCAAAACCTAAGGAGTTGTTGATAACAAGTCCTTGTCCGAAGCTCACTTTATAGCGTCCTATAGCCAAAGCCTTCACCCGTCCCATCTTTCTCAACAGTAAGTAAAAGCTATAATGGTCGTATCCAAGGCCATTACCATACGCCAAGAAGGGTTCGCCAGCATCTTGTGCACCCACCAATCCAGCCTGAACATAATCGCTATAACGGAAAGAATAACGGAAGGAATGGGTATAGGGATAGCCAAGATAGCCTTGCCGGTCGCCTTCTCGTTGGTAGAACGGAACATTCGCAGTCAGTAAAAAGCAGTGCTTCCCACCCTTAGCAATGGCTTTAAGGGAGGGGAACTTGCGTTGTTCCTCAACTGGTGAGACATAGACAAAATAAGGGAGAAGCTGACGACGGAGCGCATCTAAGGACTCAATCATAGCCAATTCGCCCAACGACTGCATACCATGATATTGATAGACATAGGCTTGTAGGTCCTCTATCTGTTCTGCTGTGAGGAACGGGATACGTGCAAGTTCTTCCCTACTTGCCGTATTTAGATTCAAAGGATGTGCTGCAAGGTCGGCTAAGACGTCGTAGTCATCCTCCCTTGCGTCCCTATTCTCGTCATTTGTCGCATAGAGTTCCTCTAACAGTTCGTCCCATTCTAAAGGCTGTTGTGCTGTAGACGTGAGGCTAAAAAGGCCCAATAGGCAGGTTAGTAGTAGGTGTTTCATTTAGTTAGATTTCCTTAGTATTAAGACAACAAATATAGTCTTTGTTACTGAGAAAAGCAAATAAAACAACAAGAAAAGTGATAAGAAAACCCTCTCTTATGCCACTCTACCAACAAATACGGGGTTGGAGAGAGAAAAAGAGAGGGTTATGGGTTGTGCTAAAAAGTATGAATAGCACGGCAAACAAAGGTTAGCTTATTGGATTCTCACACTTTTGCCATCCTTATAACAGGCGATAGTGCGACTGCCATTGGTATAGATATCCTCGCTACCAGGCATATCCAAGGTAAATCCGGCAGCCTTAACCTGGGCAACAAGATTGTCGTATGCGGGCTGATTGAACACTGCAATGATGATAGCTCCATCCTTAAAAGCAACGTAACTGGACACACCCTTGCGCATTGGCTTTGGATAGTCTTCATACTTATCGGCCGTTAGAAGCTTTGCAAGAGCACAGTTCTTATAGTACATCTTAGTGAACTTATCAAGTCGATAAACCTCATAACTCGTCTTCAACTTGTAGCCGTATTTCTTCGTAATGGCGTCTACCTTACTTGGATTCTGATACATATCCAAAGCCTCAGCAATACTAATAACATCCTTCAAAGGCTCAACAGCGACCACTGTATCTTTAACGACAGGAGTCGCTACAGGTGCTGTAGCCTTCTGTTGTGTACCACAACTATTCAAGAGCAAAGCCAATAAAAGGACGATAGGAGCTATCCATACATTCTTTTTCATAAGTTCTTTCTATTTTAATTAATGTTGTTTTTATTACGAATAAGGTTGGGGCAGTATGCGAAATAATAGTATCTACAAGTCTTAACTGTCCATAATTGTCTGCATAGAAGCCTTCACATCGGCTGCAGAAACCTCCTTAAGACGTCCCTCTCTCACCTCCAACAAATTGTCTGCAAAGCGTACTGCAAGTTCTAAGTCATGAGTAGAAAGAAGGATGAGCTTATCCCTCTCGTGTGCCATTCGCCGTAATGTCTGAAAGGTTTCGGCCTTAGAAGGGAAATCGAGGAAGGCTGTTGGTTCATCAAGTAAGATGACTGACGTTTCTTGAGCGAGTGCTTTCGCAATCATCACCTTCTGCCTTTCGCCATCAGACAGGGTCTGTATCATTCTCCCTTTGAGCTTTTCAATCCCCATCGCAGCGATTGCATCCTCAACAACCAAGCGGTCTTTAGCACGTAAACGACCAAAGAAACCAGTGTAAGGCGACCTTCCCAAGCCTATTATCTCCTCTATCGTGAGGTTTTGAACATCTGGTTTTTGCGTCAAGACAATGCTCACCTCTCGTGCCAACTCACGTTGTGAATAGGATTGTATGTCACGTCCATCGAGCAACAGATTGCCACCTAACTTAGGAAGAAAGCCTGTAAGCGTCTTCAAAAGTGTAGACTTACCAATGCCGTTCTCCCCTATCAAGCATGAAAGTTGTCCACTCCTCAATGCTAAATCAATATCAGTAATGACGGGATGGGACGCAGAATAGCCTATAGTCAGGTGTGACAAACTGATAATCATGACGCTTACACTCCCCTATCAAACGAAGAACATGACCAGTATCTGTGCGATGATAACCCTGGCAAACATGCCCAATGGGTAGACTGAAGCGTAACTAATATTACTTGTTTCGCCCTTGACTGTATCGTTAGCATAGCCCAACGCCATCGGATTAGCCATCGAACCGCAAAGGATACCACAGATAGTTCCAAAGTCAAACTTCTTCAATCGCAAGGCGATTAAGCCTACAATGACTACTGGAACAACGGTGAGTGCAAAGCCTAAGCCTATCCATAGCAAGCCCTCTGGGCGTACGACGGTGGCGAGGAAGTCTTTACCTGCATCCAAGCCTAAGCAAGCAAGATAGAGTGACAAGCCTAACTTACGCAACATAAGAGACGCACTACGTGTGGTATATGCGATGAAGTGCAATCGAGGACCAAATGCTCCGGCCAATATACCCATGATGATAGGACCGCCAGCAATGCCCAATCGGATTGGAGACTCCATACCTGGAAGGTTGATAGGAATTGTTCCTAAGGCCAAACCAAACACCATTCCGAGGAAAATTACAGCGAGGTTAGGCTCATTGAGGGTCTTAACTGAATTGCCAAGGAATTTCTCTGCATGGTCAATAGCCTCTGGTTGACCCACTAAGGTAAGGCGGTCTCCATAACGGAGGACAAGGTCTTGCGTCGCAAGTAGCTTGATATCTGTACGGATAACACGGCTCACATTGACATTATATGCATCGCGCAAATGAAGTTGTCCAAGCTTCTTTCCGTTTAACACACCGTTTGACAAGATGATAACACGGCTCTCCACCTTTGTGTCAAGGTGGTTCCAATCGACTTGCTCCTTGTTCAAATCACGGTTGACCTTCTGTCCGAAGAGTATTTCCATGGCTGACACCTCATCACGTTTAGTAGCTACAAGGAGATTATCATTGGTTTGCAACACCGTTGAACTCATTGGGACAATCACGTCTTCACCACGCCAAATGCGTGAAATGATAAACTTGCGGTGGGTACCCTGAGCTATTTCAGCTATTGACTTACCATTAATAGCTGGATTGAGAACGACAAACTGTCCGATATAAGTATGGTCGTCTTCTGCACCAGAGTGCACTACTAAGTCGGAAGGACGCACAAAGAACTTGCGAAGAAATATCATGGCAAAGATAACACCGACCACACCCAACGGATAAGTGACCGCTGTTGCCAAGGCTGCAGGACCACCACTATGCCCCGCATGTTGCAATGCCTGCTGTGCAGCACCAAGTGCTGGAGTGTTCGTTGTAGCACCACAAAGGATACCAACCATGTTTGACATCGGTACGTTCATGGCGTAGGAGAGGACGACAGACATAATCGTTCCTAAGAAGATAACGCCTAAACTCCACAGATTAAACAAGGTTCCTTCATGCCGGAAGGACCCAAAGAAGGTTGGACCAACGCTCAGTCCGAGCGTATAAACAAAGATTACCAACCCGAAAGTCTCACAGTAATTGAGCATCTGCTCGTCTACTTGCAGCCCAAAGCTACCCGCAGCGATACCAAAGAAGAACACAAAGGCTATACCAAGAGATATACCTGCTATCCTAATCTTACCTAATCCCAATCCCACTGTACATACAAGTGAGAGAACCACTACTGCTTGTAGGGCAGAAGGGATGCTAAATAGTCCGTCAATCCAGTTCATATCTTATCATTACAATACCTGAAGATACTTCTCCAAAGGGATTCCCCTGTTCTTATCCGAGTTGTCCTTATTGAGGTCTATCAGCCTGTAAACACCGTCAATAGCCTTCTTCGTACTCGGAATGAGTAGCTCGCCATCCAAGAGATGACCAATAAGAATAGCCGAGAAGATGTCGCCTGTGCCTGGGAAATGGACGGGTATCTCTGTATAAGGTAGTGAGAAATACTTATCTGTCACGTGGTTATAGCCTACTACTGACGGTGTTCCATCAACAAGGATAGACGTTATCAAGGCCGATTTCGTACCGATTAGGCGCAGTCCATCAAGCAGTCTCTTGGCTTCATCGAAACTTACTCCCTGCTCATCATACTTACTTGACGTAAGATAGCAGGCTTCTGTGTAATTAGGGAAAGTAAGGTCGGCTACGCTAATCATCTCACGCATGGAGTTTATCGCAGCTGCCGTCACACCATTATAGAGTTTTCCTTCATCGCCCATGATAGGGTCGACGAAGATGGTCGTGCCTCGTTCTGCCTGTTCGCGACAGTAGTCGGCTACCAATTTAGCCTGTCGCTCTGAAGCAATAAAGCCTGTTGCAATGGCATCAAAACTAAAGCCAAGCTCCTTCCATACTGGGAAAACGCCCTTAATATAGTCTGTTGTCTCAAGGATATTGAACTTACCATAATCCAGCGTGTTGGACACCAAGGCCGTAGGAAGGTTGTAAACAGGGTGTCCTAAGTATGATAAGATAGGGAGCATAGCCGCTGTTGCGACTTTTCCGTACCCTGCTATATCATTTATAAGTAGTATATGTTTCTTACTCATTATATCTTTCTTAATTGGACTACAAAGGTAGTGCAAACCACATGAACGGCAAAATAAAAACCAATAAATCACCATAATAAGTCTTGCTTTCCATCTTCTATAGTCCTACTGACATCGAATACAAGTGGCGCTGACGCTCCTCAACTATCGAGTTAAGGCTAAGCACCAATAGTAATGAGGGTTATAACAAGAGAAGATGACCAACAATGCAAGCCGGCTACAAGCGTTAGGAACATAGCCTATAGAACCACTTAAACTCTTCGTTCAAGGTCCTTAAGCGGCTTACTCATCAGCTGCTATGATTTCTTTTCATGAAAAGAAATAATTATTTTCACGACAAGAAATATTTATTTTCATGACAATAAATATTTTTTTTCATGAAAATAATTCGAAAGCCAACGTATAGAACACATAAAACGCTCCCTCTCTCGAGCATCCTTTACAGCCGACACGTCTCAGAAATAGCACTTCAACAAGTCTGAAACAGGTTCCTTAAAAGTCTGAAATGCGCTTTTTACAAGACGAAAACAGCCCGCTATCATTGCTGATAACGGGCTGTTATATATAATAAGGTGTAAACCTTAGTTCAGACTATCTATTGATTAAGCCTCAACAGGTGCTGCAGCAAGCTCCTTTGAACGCTTTTCAATCTTCTTACCCAATACAAGGTAAGCAACAGGAGATGCGATGAAGATTGAACTCAAAGTACCAATGATAATACCGATAATCATTGCGAAAGAGAAGCTACGGATACTTTCACCACCAAGGATGAAGATAGACACGAGTACTATCAAGGTTGATACAGACGTATTAATAGTACGTGAGAGGGTCTGGTTGATAGAGTCGTTGAATATCTTCTGAATATCAGCCTTAGCAAGATTATGCTTGTGTTTACCCAAGTTCTCACGGATACGGTCGTAAACAACTACTGTATCGTTAATATCATAACCGATAACTGTCAAGATGGCACCGATGAACGTCTGGTCAATCTCAAGTGAGAAGCCTATCCAACCATAGCATAATGAGAAGCAACCGATAACGATTGTCGTGTCAAGAACAAGTCCAACAATAGAACCAACAGAGAAACCTATGTTGCGGAAACGCAAGAGTATGTACAAGAAGATGAAGAAGATAGCCAACAACACACTCATGATTGCATTATAAGTAATGTTCTTTGCGATTGAAGGACCAACCTTCGCACTCTGGATAATAGAACCACCTTCACGGATATCTGGGTTCTTGAAGTTGACAACACTTGCCTGACTAACAAAGCCACCCTTCTTCAATGCGTTGTAAAGGATTGTCTCTGCCTTGTCGTCCTCAGCTGGGTTGTTTGAATCAATATTATAGTTCGTAGAGATACGAACGGTCTTACCGTCTGTACCCAACGCAATAACAGTTGTCGTTGCAGGCTTACCAGCATTCTCACCAACCGTATTCACGAAGGCACCCGTCATCACCTTACGAACATCCTCTACGTGAGTTGGCTTGTTCAAAGTGACTACGTAGTTGCGACCACCAGTGAAATCAATACTACGACTCAAGCCACGAACAGCGAAGCTAACAATACATACTAAGACAGCAACACCCCAAACAGTGAATGTAGTCTTATACATACTGAGGAAGTGGTAGCTCTTATTCTGCATGAAGTTCTTTGAGAACGCTGTTGTGAAAGTCTGATTCAACCACTTATCCTTGCTTACACGGTTCTCAAATACAAGACGTGTGAGGAATACTGCAGTGAAGAATGAGATAACGATACCAATAATCCAAGTTGTAGCGAAACCACGGATAGGACCAGTACCAGTCACAAGAAGGATAACACCAGTAATGAGTGATGTCAAGTTAGAGTCGAAGATAGCTGAGAAGGCATTACCGTAACCTTCTTTCAAAGCCACTTTCATACCCTTTCCGAGTTTCAACTCCTCCTTAATACGTTCATAGATAAGCACGTTAGCATCCACGGCTGTACCCAAGGTCAACACGATACCGGCAATACCTGGCATAGTTAATGCCGACTGGAAGGACGCTAAGACACCCAAAGTAAAGAAGAGGTTGGCTATCAAAGCAAGGTTAGCCATCATACCAGGGATGAAGTTGTACATGACAATCATGTAAAGCATCAAGAGGACGAAAGCGATAGCAAATGAGATAAGACCCTGCTCAATTGACTGTGCACCAAGTGTAGGACCTACGACTTCCTCCTGTACAATCTTCGCAGGAGCAGGCATACGACCTGACTTCAATGTGTTAGCCAAGTCCTTAGTATCCTCAATAGTGAAGTTACCAGAGATAACTGACTGTCCACCAGTAATCTCACCTTTTACGTTTGGAGCTGAGTAAACAACGCCATCGAGTACGATTGCGATAGCCTTACCTTGATTTGCCTTTGTCAAAGCAGCCCACTCACGAGCACCCTCAGAGTTCATTGTCATACTAACCTGAGGACGACCATGCTGATCAAACTCGTCTTTAGCAAATGTAACAACGTCACCCTCCAATGGAGCACGACCGTCAGCGGTTGTTACCTTCAGTGCATAAAGCTCGAAGACATTCTTCTTATTAAGTCCTTCTGCTGGCTTTGCACCCCAAAGAAGCTTCAAGTCGCTTGGCAAGATCTGCTTAGCAAGCTGACTGTAAATAATCTTATTGATAGCAGCAGTATCTCGTACGCTTGCATAACCTACGAGGCTAAGTGCGTTACCAGGGATAGTCTGCAGCATAGAGAGCAATGGGTGCATCTTCTTCATAGCATCCATCTGAGCGTTCCCACCCTCAGCTGCATCGCTTCTGTCAAGTACTAACTTTTTAGCTGGGGCCTTCTTTCCCTGTACCTCCTTATTTGAAGCAGTAGCAGTTGTGTCTGTCTTTGTATCAGCATTAGCCAAACGCTGATCGAGCTGAGTAAGATAAGGATTAATCTCTTGGTTGTTGTAAGTCTCCCAGAACTCAAGGTTAGCAGAGCCTTGGAGGAGTTTACGCATGCGCTCTGGCTCACGAATACCAGGCATCTCAACCATAAGGCGACCTTCTTGACCCTCTAATTTCTGGATATTTGGCTGTACAACGCCATACTGGTCGATACGGTTTGTAACAACATTGTAGGAGTTGTCGATAGCTGAAGCAACTGCTTCGCGAAGTGCCTTAACAACTTCTGCATCCGTACTCTGGGTACTTACCTTACCTTTCAACTCCTGTGTAGCGAAAATCTCAGCCAGCTTATGACCTGGAGCTACCTGATGATAGGCATCAACAAAGAGTGTGATAAAGTCTTTCTGACTCTTCGTCTCTTCCTGCTTAGCCATCTCTAAAGCCTTCTGATAAGCAACATCTTGCTTATGATCAGCCAAGAAATCAATAACGTCAGGTACTGAGATCTCAAGTACAACATTCATACCGCCCTTCAAGTCAAGACCAAGACCGATCTGTGTTTCAAGGCATTTCTGGTAAGAGTAGAGCCCCAAATACTTTACAGAATCCTTATAATCCTGTTGCGCAATAGGGTCTTTAATCTTTGCTGCCTGACCATCATAGTAGCTTGTCGCTACAGAGAATGACAGGTAGAAGATACTTGCGAGCGTCAAAAGAATGGCTACGCAAATTACTAATCCTTTGTTTTGCATTTTATTTGATTGTATTTAATTATTGTTTCACTACGCCTGATAGACGTGCAAAGATAAGCAAATTTTCACACTTTGAGAAATTTATAACTTATAAATGTGTGTTTTTTAAGGTTTTGGACGGTATTTAAGCCAACAATAGATGGGATAATGGTCAGAAGTAGTCACACTGTTGTCGACCTTAGCCCCATACGACTCAAAATCGTCAGAACAAAAGATATGGTCAATGCGAAAGTACATTCCACTCTTATGATAGCTTATCCCTGGTCCATTTCCACTCTCTACATAGCAGTCATTCAGCTCTTTTGAGATGACATGATGCGTATAGCTTAATGGACTGTCATTGAAGTCTCCACACAAGATAACAGGTATCTGCTTATCGAGATATTTCTTAACAAAACGTGCAACTGCCTCTGCCTGTGGTGCACGCCGGGCCGATACATCCCCTAACTTCTTGATTAGATGGGCCGATTGTTTCTTAGCTTCATCGGTCTTTAACTCACCCTTCACGAGTGTCTTAAACCCTTCTTTGTCGCCAGAACTCAGACCGTTACTCTCGAAATGGTTATTCACAACGAGTGTCTTAGTTCCTTTGATATCAAGCATATAAGCCACACTCTGGTTACTACTTGAGCCATACGGGATTGTATCTTGCCAAAGAACAGGATACTTACTCAGTAATACAATATAATCAGCACCAGGGTGTTTTTTTATCATCAACTTGAAGTATGGGTAGTGTTTCTTCAGTGTAGAATATATCTGATCACCGTTATCCAACCTTGCTTGCGCTTCTTGCAGACAGACAATATCAGCCTTACTCTTTACGATATAATCAACGATTGGATTCTTCGCACCATGCGGTTCATCCCAAGAAGAGAACATAAAGACATTATAAGACAGCACCTTTATACTGCCATGTGGCTTATCTTCTGGAAAGTTAAAGGGTAAATACGTCCGGATAGGGCCATAACAAAGAATAAAGCCTAACAACGGCAACCAAATAGAACGCAATCGACAAAAGCACCAAACGCCAAGAAACACGAGATTGAGCACAAGCAATATCGGAAAACCTAAGCCCAAATTAGCCAACGAAGGATAATCGACAGGATTGAGCCTACCGATATTCCCGACAAATAACATCAATAGAATAACGATGATATTACCTATCAATAAAACCCTATATGTAAGTTTCTTTAATTTGCTAAACATCTCTACACCAAGCACGCTGGTACTCACCACCATTGGTTCCTTTAGTTTTCAACAATCCTATAAATAGTCACAAAAGAGCTATAAAGTAAGTACTATACCGTCAAACAATAACGACCTACTATCTACTCACGTCTTAATTCCTTGCTGCCATATATCCTTCTCAGATTTTATCAACACCCTACCAACCAGCAACATAGGGATTTCCTTATTTCTTACTACTATCAAAGAGCTTCTGTTTCTCCTCTTTCGTCAAACTGTCATAACCACTCTTACGAATCTTATCCAAGATACGATCGACCTCTTCTTGCTGTTGTTTTTTACGAGCATTATACTCCCAATCACTATTACTATCCGTAGTATTATTATGTGAAGCATCCGTCCAAGACTCCCTACTACCATTCGCTTTCGTATGAGGAGTCGCACCTCCACGTTGTTCCCACGAATCCTTCATACGATCAAAGAACTGATGTCCCTTATTCATACCGAAGTCTCCATAGCCAGAATACGGATGTTTCTTCCAATAACGGATAAGAATAAAACCAAAGAGCATACCCCCTAAGTGTGCCAAATGCGCCACTCCGTCATTGCTTGTACCAATAGCAGAGAACAATTCAACTACTACTGAGCCTATAACAATCCACTTTGCTTTAATAGGGACAGGGATAGGTATGATAAACATACGCTCTTCTGGGAACAACATACCGAAAGCAAGTAGTACGCCATAGATGGCTCCAGAGGCACCTACAGTGTTCATCATGTTCAGATACTCACTCATAGGAATAATCGAATTAGCTATCCTCAAAGTTTCATACTGCGCCAGACCCTCCACTACATACGTACCATACTGTGCCAACTCTTGGCAAACACCAGCGCCAAGACCACAGACCATGTAATAAAAAAGGAATTTCTTTGGACCCCAAACATTCTCTACAACCATGCCAAACATCCACAACATGAACATATTCATCAATAGATGCGTTACGCCACCGTGCATGAACATATACGTAACAAACTGCCAGACACGGAAATCAGGAGCCAAAATGAAATGTAAACCAAGGAGGGTATCCAAATCAATATTCAATCCTCTTAAAGCGTATGTGGCAACAAAAACCAGCACATTGATGATAAGAAGATTCTTTGTTATTACGGGTATATTTCGCATTTAAGTGATGTCTTAATCTTTACAACGTATTATTTATCAATGCAAAAATACTAAATTCTATCGTTATTAAGCATAAAACAAGCAACATAAAGACTATTTTTTATGATTTTCTACACTTTTCCCTTGATTTTATTTGATTTATAAAAGTAATCAAGTATATTTGCATCATGATCTTGTAATCACTCATACAATTAATCAATAAATAAATCAAAATTATGAACAAAACAGAATTGATCGAGAAGATTGCAGCTAATGCTGAGGTAAGCAAGGCTGTTGCTAAGAAAGCTTTAGACGCAACTACAGAAGCAATTAAGGATGCACTCGCTGCTGGTGATAAAGTACAACTCGTAGGTTTTGGCACCTTCTCTACAACTGAACGTCCTGCTCATGAGGGTATCAACCCAAGTTCTAAGGAGAAGATTATGATTGCAGCTAAGAAGGTTGCTAAGTTCAAGGCTGGTGCTGACCTTTCAGACGCTGTGAACAAGTAATCTGTAAATATAAATACATGATACAATTAGGCAGGCCAAGGGTCTGCCTTTTTCTTTTTTATACCCTTTGTTCTCACCTTATCATCAGTTTTCTTGCTCCTCTCCATCCGTTTTTACTTACCTTCTCGACCTATCCGTCTCGAATTATTTTCATGAAAAAAAATAATTATTATCATGAAAAAAAATATTTTTCTTCATGAAAATAAATTCTTTCTTACGTGAAAATAATTTGGAAATAACGTCTTTCTGGCTCGCTGAACACAATCAACAAGATGATTGCCATCCCATAAAAAGAAAGGGGAAAGCTCCCTTTTCAATCCCTTCCGATAATAAATCAAAGGATAGAAAAGCGAACTTTCCCCTACTATAATAGATGAATAATATCATTACCCTACATGATTCCCGTCTGTTTATACCCTTCGTTCTGTACTTTCTTCTCTATTTCTTTATAGCTCTTACCCCTTGACAGCTTCCAACTAAACTTTAGCGTTATCATATTACCCAAGTCTCTGCTGCGATAAATATACTCTTTATGGAGGTTTTCATTCAGTACTTTACCACGCTGTATAGCAGGATGTTGCTGGAAAGGATGCTGCATAAAGAGTGACAGACTACACGTTTTCCACCTGTAACTAACGCCCAAATAGACCGCTGGACCATTCCTTCCCTCATGCTCTCCTTCAACAAATTTCCAACCATTATCGGCATATCCCGTGAGTGTCCAGCGTCCAAGATAAGCTTCAACATTACCTCCATAGTTGTAACTCGTTAGGTAATGACGATACAGACTACTCACATTAAAGAAACGAAAGACACCTCCAAAAAGTGTTACAGACAGCTGTTCGGGTACGACATCATACCGCACATAGTTTTGATTAGCTATCATCATGATATTACCGACATTCTGTTGCGAATAAAGGAACTCATCCGTCGGAGTACGTTCATACACACTCATATTGCTACCAAGGTCACGTCGGTACTCTATATTTGCCCCGCAGCTAATGCGACTACCATTATAACTTATATCAAAAATATTCTTTATGACCCTTGAAGGTTGTAGATTAGGGTTACCAACCTTCCATTCACGACTATTCTCTCTGATTTTTGCATCGCTCACCATAGCGTATGAAGACACACGACGATAGGTTTCAAAGGTGTAACGAGCACTTAACCCTGTCAAGACTTCGTAACTCAACGTCAGTTTCGGACGGAAGGTCCAGTAGTCAAAGCTATAGTTTTCCTGCGAATAGGTCTTATTAGCAACCCCTACACCTGCCGAATAGCCTAATTGCTTCCATCTTCCTTTCACCTCAGAGAATAGATAAAGTTCTCCTCTCCGCATCTTGTTAAGAG
>ERZ773254.945-NODE-945-length-14028-cov-6.234738_pt1 | contig 14028 bp, 5 predicted proteins | sample MGYA00580516_ERZ773254 | MGnify/ENA primary metagenome ERZ773254 (study PRJEB29015, sample SAMEA2738158) | human oral metagenome | biome: human oral; feature: human-associated habitat; material: saliva | place: China | collected 2192 ...
TTTAGGTTGAAGGAGGTCATTCATTCGGTTTAACATTTTTAAGTCCATGGTAAATGGTCCACCAAAAGAACCTGATTTTACAGCACCTAAATTAGCAAAAATAGCATCTATATTTTTAGGGACATTTTGGGTTAAGTCTGGGTACAAAACAGTATCACCGGTAAAATAAATAACTTTAGTTTCTGACGAACTGGTGATTGTTAGTTGATAGCCATTTACCTTACCAACTATCTTTCGCATGATGTAATTACTGGCATGATAAGCCGGTAAGGCTTTAATGGTAATACAGTAGTTAGCGACTTGAAATGCTTGTTCTTCTCCCCATCTTAAAACACTATTATTTAAACATGGCACCCCATCTAAAATTTTCCTATTAGGAGAAATGACCGTCTTCTCTTTCAGATAATCTTTCCCTACATCATCCAAATGATCTTGATGTCCATGAGTAATTAGCCATACATCAACTTTGCTAAGAAGAGACTCATCCTTATGAACATGAGTTTGTTTCTCGGAGACAAATCCTTTAAAAGGGACCAAAGTTCCCTTAGGTGATAAGTCAGGATCAATTCCGATAAAAAATTGATTATCAATAGAGATGACGCCACATGCAACGCCACAATAAGTAAACGAAATAGACATAGTACCTCTTTTTTAAAATAAGCGACAAGTTGAAAAACCAGTCATTAACAATAATGGAATGAGCATTTATGTGCATAGCTCTTGTAACTAGATTATAGTTTTTATCATCAATTTAATCAATGTCTGTTTATGTTTTGACGCCTTCTTTTACGTTTATAATACTTAGTTTCCACAGACCTCAGTTAGGTAATCCACAAAAAAATCCCAAGTGCACTAAGCAACTTGAGATTTTCTTTCTGTCTGGGCATGCCTGAGTCATTCAGGGCTTTATATTATTTGTCCTTTTGATCTTTGTGATCTTTTTTATTTTTCTTTTTACGTCCGTTGCGGCCAAGTCCTAGACCTGTTACCGATACGGTGAAGCCTGCGATATTGATGGTTTCTTCAATCTTACCTTTGCTTGCTTCTTCCTCATTTGAGAGATTAATTGGCATCTTGTGTTTAGAGCCTTTACCCTCAGCTTGACTTGAAACAGGTGCTTCAAAGTCATCGCCTGGTCCATAAGTAACTGGTCCATCATGAGCTTCGACTTGCTCTTCGACTTGGTCGAGAACTTCTAGGTCTTGGATTTCTTCAACAACGATATCGTCTGCCTTGTCTTCCTTAGGTTTACCATTAATATCGCCTGTTAATGGGATATAAACAACGGTTTCCTCAAGGTTACGTTGACCTACTGTCTTACCTTCAACCTTATCCTTATCAGCGCTATAGCCTTCTACTTCAGGAGTGATGACTGTTTCAAACTGACCTTTATTTGAAGTCCAGTAGCTTGAACCAAGCTCTTCACCTGTAACCTTATCAATAGTCAAACTACGTGTCCATTGAGCAGTTTGGATGTTATTGGCAGGAAGTTCTGCTTGTCCATCGCTAGATGTGTAGAGAACTGTGAAGGTTACGTCTTTGATGTAGCTTTCGCGTTCTGGCCATTTGGCACCATCAGGATTTGCTGGGTTGATTGGTGTACCAGCTTCTTGGATGTTATCTGGACCTACTTGAACGGTACCATGACGAAGGGTAACCATGAAGTTTTGGTCAACATGTGAATCGCCATCAAAGATTACACCGTTTGTGAAGCCATCAGCAAGGAGGGTATAACCACGGTCGCTATAGTACTTGATACGTTCGATTGTTGAGTATTCAATCACTTCGCCTGATTTACCAAGCAAGTCGACCACTTCAAGTTTCTTACGAGTTGTACCGTCAACATAAGTGACTGTAGCTTTCTGAGCATCCTTGAGGTAAGTAACCACTTCCATGATTTCAGGTGTTTCTACAGAAACCTCTGTCATTTCAGCGACTTCCATACGGTCTGGTGTGAATCCGACAACCTCTGGTGAAGGAACAGCTGAGAAGCCAGCTTGAGTACTTGACCATGCTTCATAATTGATAGCGCCTGTCACAAGGTTAACATTAGCCAAACGTTTGAAATCAAGAACTTCAACGTAGTCATCGCTAGCCAAACCACCTTCTTCGAAGACATACTGGATGGTACGTGTCACATCGGCACGGTTTTCAAGCATCTCTACGCTATTTGGCCAAACTGGGCTATTCACATCATTTGGATCTACGACTTCACCTGCAACTGGTGCTGGCATATCTGGGTCGATAAGAACCAAACGTTCACGAAGAACCACTTCGAAGACTTGGTCAAAGTCAGAGTCACCATTGTAAGTGTGGTCAAAGGCTTCTGCATAACCATCGTTGACAAGTTCATAACCTTGTTTGAGCAAGTTTGCGATTTGTTCATCAGTAGAGTAGTCAATCTTCTCACCTGAGCTTCCAACGACAACATCACGAGTCAATTCTGACTTATCAAGCTCATTCATGTAAAGGATAATAGCTTTTTGCTCATCCTTAGCATAAACCACGTTGGTATCTTGACCTGGGTGCTCTGGAGTAATAAAGGCCTTTTCAGAAATGTAACCAAGAACATCTGGAACGACTGTTTCCATAGCCATGGTTGGATCTTCAGGATCGTTGTTGTAGCTTGGAGTAGGTGCATTTTCAATAGGTGTACCATACTCATCTACTGGAATAATCTTACCAAGTTCTGTGTAAGTTACTGTATCTTCCACTTCTGGAAGGTCTGGGCGAACTTCAAGTCCACCAGCTTGACGTTTATCTGCAAAGAAGCCATCTACAACTGGAACTTCTACAACATCGTAAGTGAAGCTGTCTTGATCCCAAGTGCTTGTTTGTTCCACTTGGTTAAATTTACCGTGGAAGCTGAAGCTATCTTGAATGTTGATAACTGGATCTTTGTAGCCTGCACCTTGGAAGGTAACCGTTTGTTTCGTATCTTGTGTGATATCATCCAAGATTGGTTCGTAAACCAAGGTTTGGTCCAGGCTGAGGTCAATTGGCAATACCAATTCACTTTCAGCTTGGTAGCCAGCAACTTGTGGTGCTGGTGTTTCAATAACTTGCGTAGCATCTTGAGGATCATTAGCATAATGAATTGGTTCTGCATCCGCGATTGGATTACCAAAGGTATCAACAGGGATAATCTTACCGAGTTCTTTATAGACAACACTGTCTGTGGCTTCTGGTTTATCAGGTGTAACAATCTGCATACCAGCCACTGCCTTGTCCGCATAGTAACCTTCGATAACTGGGACATTAACCTTAGCAAAGGTATGGCTGTCTTGATCCCAAGTGTAAGTGTCTTCTGCTTGATTGTACTTACCAGTGAAGGTGAAGTCAGACTGGATATTAACAGACGGTGTTGCTTCGCCAGCTCCTTTGAAGAAGACAGTTTGCAAGGTTGGTTGCGTTACATCTTCAAGGATTGGAGCGTACTCAACAAGAATATCGTCTGTCAAGCTCTCAGGCATGACACTTTGTTGCATTGGACGGTAACCCGGAATGTGAGGAACAAGTGTCTCACTAACCTTAGTTGGGTTATTGGCATCGTTGTTGAAGGTTGGCGTTGGAACGTTTGGAATCAAGCGTCCATTCGCATCAATAGGAATAATCTTACCAAGTGGAACGTAGGTAATGGTTTCTTCGATGTTATCTTCAGTAACCTCTCTACCTTTAACTTCTACTCGATCCGCAAAATAGCCTAAAACAACTGGAGCATAGATGTCATAATACTTGGTCTTGTTTGGTGACCATTCTGTCTCGTCAACAAGCTCACCTGTGACCTTGTCAAAGGTAAGGGTACGGACCCAATAAGCCTTTTGCACATCGGCATTCGGTAAATCCGCATTGCCATCTGTACTCTTGTAAAAGACTGTGAAGCTTACTTCTTTCTCGTAAGCATACTTAGATGGCCACTTAGGTCCATCTGGATTATTAGGATTGATTGGAGTATCTGGGACTTGTTCATGATCAGGCCCTACCTTGGCAACATCGTGTTGCAAGAGGACAAACCACTCTTGATCATCAATATCCTTATCATCAAAAATGGCATCTTTAGGGAATTCGTCCTGAATCAAGTCATATCCCATGTCCTTGAAAGTCTTGATACGTGTTGCTGTTCCGTATTCAATCGCTTCACCCAATTCCCCGGTCAACTGGTCACTAACCAAGTAAGCACCGGTAGTTTCATCAATATAAGTGATGCTGGCTTTCTTGAAAATTTTACGATACACAACCGGAGTATCCCCTCCTGGTTTGTTCGGTACTACACTTTTAATATCTGTCATATAATCTTGAACAGCTGGTGTTGCTGTCTCACCCGCCTTTCGTGGATCTTTTTTGTTATTGTTATACTGCTTAGTCAAAGCACCTGGAATATATTCCCCATCTTCTGTCACAGGGATAATGCGTCCCAATTTCCTATAGGTCACATGTTCCGTTACCGTTGGCACATAGGGTGTGACAACGTTAAAACCCGCTTCTTTTTGGTCAGCGAAATAGCCCTGGACAACTGGTACCGATATCTTAGGATAGGTATAACTGTCCTTGTCCCATTCGATTAAGCCAGTCTTCCTATCTCTAGTTCCTGTAAAGACATGGTTTTCCATGACTTCAGGGTCTGGAGTTTTAGAATCTGCTCCTTGAAAAATAATCTCTTGCTTTGATGGAATCCTCACGGTTTCCGATTGGGCATGATTATCAAAGAGGGCTTCGTCAGCTCTAGCAAAATCTAATGGAGAGGGGGCACTGTGGTCAGAGCGACTTTTTGGGTTAGTCAATAATTTAGAAAGATCTATAGTATCAACTAAATCAGAGTCCGCTGATTTATGTGCAATATGCTCTTCGGCAGTTCTTGCTGCTGCTTCAGTCGCATCTTCCCTATAGGCTCTCAAAAATACTCCCCCTTTCTTCTTTTTATGAGAAATAAAATCCTATACTTGCTAAGTTCTCATGGAAATCTTTTCTATTAAGATTTCATTTTCCCTCGGAGAAGCTAACAAGTCCTTATCAAAGATTAAAATTTTTGATATCTCTTATATATACTATAATACGAGAATCGAATTTTTACAAGTAAGGTGTAAGAACTTTAATCATTTTAACCCCTAAGTGAAAAAATAGTGCTTTAATGTGCAATATCTATCAAGTAGTTTATGAAAGTGACATCAAAATGAGATTACCCCGATAACTTAAATGATGAGTCTTTAATGGAGTTTTCTCTCCCTAAAGACACTCTCATAAGAAATACACTATAAACTATCACAACTACTTCTCATCTTTGAATGGCTAGAACCTTACCTCAGTTGTAAGGGAACAACCTAAGAGAATGGCACAGAGAAGGTCTGTGCCTAGTCCTCGACTATGGAATGCCAATGAATAACTGGTATTACTCCTAGTATAGATTGACTTTGACGCTTCGTCAATAGATTGGAACCATTTAATGAAAATCCCTAATTTTAAAGCTTTCTCGTATTAAATTGTGCATTAATAATAGTCATTGGGATTAGGCTATTTTGCTATCATTCTGGGCACCAAATAGTCATAGGTATTTCACAACTCAGCCAAGAAAAGGGTTAAATGACTATTCACAGTCCACATTTAAGTCTTTACGGAAACCCAGTTATGCCATAAAAACCGAGACTACTGTCTCGGTTCATACAGTTTGGAAACGATTAGATTTGTCCTCGGCCTTGAGCGTCAAAGTAAACCCACCATCCTGGACTCACTTCAACCCAACGGTTAACAGCCATCTCACCTGAATTTGGATCATAGTAACGAACAACGCCATTCACACGAACCAAATGACCTTTGATTTGCTTACCATTGTTATCAAAGAGGAGATTTTGACCATTGATAGTAACCATGCCTTTGACAGCATTACCATTACCATCGAAGTAATACCAGCTACCATCGATTTCATGGAATTGATTACGGTAAAGCTCACCTGAGTTTACATCATAGTAACGAAGGTTGCCATCAACATTAGCCAAAGCACCTTTCACTTGACGACCATTTTGATCAAAGTAGAGGTTTTGACCATTGATATTTTGTGAACCTTTTACGGCTGCTCCATCATTATTGAAGTAAGCCCAAACACCTGGTTCAATTTCAGCAAAACGGTTGCGAGCCATTTCACCTGAGTTAGCATCATAGTAACGGATAGTACCATTCTCATTAACAGTACGCCCTTTAACTTGGACACCATTGTTATCGAAGAAGAGTTCTTGACCATTGATGTTTTGGTGACCTGTCACACGTTTACCATTACCATCATAGTATGCCCAAACGTTATTACCAATTTGTACGAATTGGTTGCGGCCTGATGTATTGTTATTGTTGTTATCTGGTCTTGGATCTTGTTTACCGTTAGCATTCAAGACACCGTTTTGGTCGTAGTAGAATACTTGACCTCTACGGTTTTGACGGTAACCATCACGCAATTGCACCCCATTAGCGAGGAAGAAGTATTGTTTACCATCGATAGTCTTTTCACCGATTGCCATACGGCCTGTATTATCAAAGTAGTAGACATTTCCGTCGTTATCTTTGATGAAGGCATTCTTAGCATATTGACCATTGTTATAACGGTATCTTACAGAGAAGAGACGTTTTTCAAACTTACCACTACCATCACCGTTTTGGTTATCACCATTAGTTGATTGGTTGCTTCCGACAACTTTTGGAAGGCTAACCTTACCACCATTTGTACCGTAGTAACCGTTGAGACCATTCTTAAGCACGTACTCTGAACCACGGTCAAGAATGTTAGTACCATTCATGTACTTCGCAGACCACTTCGTAATCTTCTCGTCAGTAGTCATGCGTTTACCGTTAGAGATTTGAACACGGTCAAAGATTTGTGGGTAGAGACGTTTCAATTCATCAAGGAAGGCACCACCATATTTACCTTGGTAGTCATTACCAAAGGTACGTGTTTTAGCGGCATAGAGGCTGTGGTTGATGATTGCGCCATCTTTAGTTTCACCATAGTTATTAACACGAGTTGCAGTAACTACTTCGTCACCTGGAAGGTTGTAGATTTGGTCTGGAACCCAGTCAGCAATCGCTGAGATACCTACAGCGTGGAGTGATTTAAGAGCTGCTTTCAAGTCAGCCAATGAACCGTACTTGTTGTCCTTACTCATACCAATATCATAACGGTCTGTAAAGGCATAACCATTTTGGATGACTGAGTCAAGGAAGCTACCGTCATCACTTGAAACGTACTGTGGTGCAAATTCGAATGATGTGATACCCCATGATTTGAAGAGGTTTGCATTTTCAGCAATCTTCTTATTAGTGTATTGTGATGGATTTTGGACGAAGTCTTGGAAGTTAGAGAAACCTTCGTAGATAACTTGTGAATCAAGGGCAGCATTTGATTCGTAAACCAAACCACTGCTGTTCTTTTCTTTACTTGGTGCTACACGCACGTCTTGATTTTCAGAAGCACCTACTGGCACCCAAACAGCAAGGTAACCATCAACTTGAGGATTACGGATACCACGGATTTCGTTTGCATTAAATGTCAAATTACCGTTACCATCAGTGTATTTGACAATGCCGTTAGCATCGCTATCATTCAAGTAAGTAGCCACACCATCGTTTGTTGTCAAAAGCAATGGACGATAAGCTTGGTTACGGTGAGCCGCACCCATGTTAATTGTCAAGTTGCTTGTCAAACGAAGGGCTGGTTGGTTTGAAACGATAACTGCCATACCTTGGTTGCGTGTTTCTGCTGTACCAGCATCAGAAGCACTGTTAGCCCCTGTACCATAACGTACAGATGTCAAGACACCTGCAGCATCCCAACCATTAGTATTACCATAACCGATGTAGTTAACCTTCATATCTTGACCACCGGCTGCATAGCGGATACGACCTTTCAAGAGGGTTTCAATAGCATCATAATATGGTGATTTTTTAGCCATATATTGACCATCATCTGTGTACATGTCTCCATAGTAAACACGTGGCACAGTGTCCTTATGCGTAAGCATCAAGGCATATGCTGATGGGATGTTATATTGTGTGTATTGCTTGTTGGCACTACGCATGTCTCTGTTGTAGATTTCAAAGGCTTTCTTCATTTCATCAAGAGTGAAGGTATTCCCTGTTGATTGAGGGTTGATTTCATTTTTGATGATTTGACCAATGATTGATTGTACCTCTGAATCGTGGGCACGAACAAATGAGTAGTTAGCCATACGTTTAGAGTTTTTACCACTTTCAGAACGGTCATTTAAACTATTTGAAATGAGTGGTTCAACTCCTGAACGGTTACCAATTGGACGCAAGAGTGAATATACCAATGCCAAGTGCATAGGGTCATCCATTGGCAATTGAGCACCTTTGGTGTCTTCATTGTAGTAGGCATCATTGTGAGACCATGCTTCCAAGATAGACAAGTGCTTAATAGCTTGTTCTTGGCTTTGATCAGAACCATACTTAGCTTTGAAGTAATCTGAAGCAATTTGGAGAAGGTCAGCATTGACATTATCCACGGCATCGACACGAACACCATCAAAGTTTTCATCTTCAGAACCACCAGTGATAGTACCGATGTTCATGATGTAGTGGAGCCAGTTCAACTGCTCAGCTTGAACCGCTGGGTTTGAGTTGTCGATATCATTAGCCAACAAGAATTCAAAACCACCGTTACTTGTATCCTTAGTATACTTAGGATTGCGTTTACCTGTTTGGCTAGTTGGTGTGCGGTTCAAGAGACGATAGTCAGAGTTAGCATGGCTTGTACGACTATCGTTGTTATAGAGAAGGGCACCACCTTGCAAGTGGTCACTATTATCAAGATTTTCAGAAGTTGAATTCCAACCTGGTTGGGTCTTCACGAAATTTTTGATAGTTGTACGCAACCAGTCAGTGTTACCTTCACGCGCAATACGTTCTTCAATACGCTTTTGAACTTCAAGCGCTGCTTGGTCCATCTGAGTTTGTGAGCTGAATGACGTATAGGTCTGATTGGTACCGAGACCTTGCTCCTTCATGTAGTTGAGGTAGCTCGCTTGGATAGCCTTGCTTGGCCACCAAACTGTAAGCAATGGACGTTTGTCATTTTCAGTTGAAGCAGTCCACTCTTTACCATCTTTCAAGATTTCTTTTGGACGGTACCATGTGTTGGCAGTGAAGTAACCATCAACAAGTTCGATATCTTTATCAGTTGTACCATAAAAGGCATTTTTATCACCATTTACAGTAACGTTTGTGTTTGTGCTATCAGCTGATGAACCTGTTCCACCGTTCTTGTCGAAACGGTATTCTTTTTGGTTAGACAATTCACCAGTTTCAGCGTTGAAGTATTGGCTTCCGCCGTTACGTTCAAGGACATAGTTCTTACGAATAGTGCCGTCATCTTCAACGTAGTATTGTTTTCCATCAATTGTTTTGATGTGACTTGGACCATCAGTTACGACATTGTTAGTTGCTGGAAGGTCGTTGTTTACTACTGTGACAGTATTGTTGGCATTGTTAGTATTGCCGTTAACTGGGGTAGCACGACGGCCTCCTGTAGGACCACGTCGAGCACCAGTCGCACGACGTTCACGTGTCGCTGCGCGATCAGTAACTGTTGTTGTGTCAGTTGTAGTGTTGTTATTTGTCGTATCAACAGCTGTATCATTGGTTGCTGTTGTATCTGTTGTAGTTGCCGCACGATCAGTACCGACTGTCGCTGCCGTATCAACAGCATTCGCTGCAACTGTATTTGTAGTATCAGTTGTCAAATCGAAGGTTGCTGTTGGAGCTGCTTGGTCAGTTGTGACATCATTTGTCGTTGCAACTGCTGTAGTTGGATCCTGAGCAGCCGTTGTATCGTTAGATACAGTACCCGTATCAACAGTAATATCGGGGATGGCTACAGTAGCATCCGTGTGTTCGTCGGCCTGAACGACACCGTCGTTAGTTCCTAAAGAAACCGCTGAGACTGCACCGAGCGACATCCCTGTAACTGCGATGGTTACCCATTGTTTCTTAACTTTGTGCATTTTATAATGTACTTTTTTGTCCATAATAAAAAGACTCCTTTTTCCCATTTATAGCTTCATTCTAAATCATTGAAAGCTTTTTTTCAATAAGATTCGATAAATTTTCATAATTTTTAGAAAAGTCCTTTTGTTGTTTTAATAACATTAGTTTTAAATGAGTGTTTATAATTATAGACATGCTCATTTTAGTTCGTTGAGAAACAGATAACTGACACTCTATGGCTATTTAGAATGATTATTGATAAGACCTCCTTTTAATGGGATTACAAGGAAATCTAATGAAAATTCACAAAATCCTTAAGGCACCTCTCTCAAAGCGACAAAAAATACTATCCTTACCAAACCATTAGGTCTGTTAAAATAGGGGCTTTTTTAGAAGACTTTCTCATACTGAAAATAAATTCTAACTATCTAAGCCACTCCCTTCTACTGAGGTTTAAGAGTTTCAAGTTCGGTCACTATAGTGCCACAAAAAACAATCACAGAGCGATAAAACATCTCATAAAAAATGGCTCAAAATCTTATCTATCCTGCTGAAACGAAGGAAATAAAAGTGAAAGAATTAACCTATTTAGACACAAATAGAGGGGAAGGTGAGAAATATGTCAGTACAACATACAAACTTGGACACAAGCCAAGATAAGGCTAAGCCTGGTCAAGAGTTCAATAATCAAGAGCTCGTTAAGAAGAACTCTCCAGACAACGGGGTTGCTTCTATTTTCCTTACAATCGCCTTTTATTTAGCTATCGTTTATCTTGCCTTATTTTTGCTCTTAGGACTGTCAAATCCTTGGGGAATAGTTATAATGATTTTCCTAGCACCTAGTTTGATTAGTTTTATCATTGCAACTATTTTTACAGGTGTTGGGCGTAAAAAAGCTAATAAAAACTTCTTATACACAAGCATCGTTTTTTATATAGCTTCTATCGTTTTGGCCTATGACCCTGACTGGGGAGTTTTTCGAGTTGTACCGATTCTATTAACTATTCTCGTAACAGTGGGAACAGTCATGTATAAACAAGATAATGAGCAAGACAACAAATAAGAGACCATGTTCAAGTGGTCTCTTATTTTTATGTAGTCATTAGTATTTCAAAAGGTCAGTTCCATTTTGAAACTACGACAACATCTCCAAATCAAAAAACACCTCCTAGCTAGAATGGTTATCTAACATGAAGGTGTTTTTTATTGTGCTTATCTGAGCATTGTAAAGACTCTTACAATCCTGAAATACGAATAATCTTCGTCCTATTCTTCATTTTTCTTACGTTTGGCAAGAAATCCAAGACCAGTTGCAGTTGCCAAAGCACCCAAGGCCATACCTAATGATGAGTTTTCCTCACCAGTCTTAGGAAGCGCTTGGCTACCACGTTTGTGCTTAGGATCCTTCACTTCAGAAGTTGATTCTGAGGCACTTGTTGAGGCTGACTCTGATGCACTTGTTGATGCAGAGGCTGAATGACTTGCTGATGTACTCAATGAAGTTGAGGTGCTTATGCTTTCAGAAATACTCAAGAATACTGATGTAGAAGCGGACTCTGATACTGAAACGCTTGATGAAGCAGATTCTGAGGCTGATGCACTTGCACTTTGCAATTCGCTCAACGATACAGACTCACTTGTAGAAATCGAAGAACTTACTGAAGTTGATTCTGAATTAGACACTGATTGTGATTCAGACACAGACTCACTCGTTGAAACTGACTCTGAAATTGAGGCACTTACTGAAGTTGACTCTGAGTCAGATGCACTTGCACTTTGCGACTCAATCAATGATACAGACTCACTTGTAGAAATCGAAGAACTTACTGAGGCTGATTGTGATTCAGATATAGACGCACTCGCTGAAACTGACACTGAGTTCGATACTGATTGTGACAATGAAATTGAGACACTTACTGAAGTTGATACTGAGGCAGATGTACTTGCTGACGCTGATGTAGACAATGACTCAGATACACTTGTTGATGCTGAAAGACTTGCTAAGGTACTCAATGATGTTGAAAGACTTGTTGAAGCACTTGTGCTTCCAGAGGCACTCAAGAATACTGAAACGCTTGATGAAGCGGATTCTGAGGCTGAGGCACTTGCACTCTGCGATTCGCTCAACGATACAGACTCACTTGTAGAAATTGAAGAACTTTCTGAAAGTGACTCACTCAGTGATACTGAGTTTGAAACAGATTCTGATTCAGACACTGATGCACTCGCTGAGGCTGAAAGACTTGCTGAGGTACTCAATGAAGTTGAGATACTTGTTGAAGCACTTGTGCTTTCAGAGGCACTCAAGGATGCTGATGTAGAAGCTGACTCGGATACTGAAACGCTTGATGAAGCAGTTTCTGAGGCAGATGCACTTGCTGAGGCTGACGCAGAGACTGAGTTTGAGACAGACTGTAATTCTGACACTGAGGAACTTGTTGATGCAGACTCGGAATTAGAGACTAATTGTGATTCACTGATTGAAGCACTTACTGATGCACTTTCTGAATTAGAAACTGATTGTGACACTGAAACTGAAGCGCTCAATGACACCGACTCTGATGAGCTGACTGATTCTGACACTGAGGCTGAGGCAGAGACTGATGCGGATGTGCTTGCTGATTCCGACACAGATTCAGAAACTGATGTGCTAACGGATTCTGATACAGACGCACTTGTTGATGCAGACTCGGAATTAGAGACTGATTGTGATTCTGAGATTGAAGCACTTACTGACGCTGACTCGGAGTTTGAGACAGACTGTGATTCAGACACCGATGCACTCTCTGAGGCTGACTCGGAATTAGAAACTGATTGTGATCCTGAAAGAGATGTACTCAATGACGCCGACTCACTCAATGATGCTGAGTTAGATGTCGAAAGCGACTCAATAGCTGAAATGAAGCTTGAAGCTGAGTTCGAAATAGATTCAACAGTTGAAATAATCGCAGAAATTGAAGCACTAAAGGCTTGAGACTGGCTTTCAAATGCAGAAGCACTCAATGAGCTTGACGTACTCAATGATTCTGACTCTGAAGTCGAGATTGAGGAACTTGTGCTCTGTGATTCACTCAATGATGCAGACTCACTGACTGAAATGGATTCACTTACTGACGCTGATTCGGAGTTTGAAGCAGACTGTGATTCTGAAATTGACGCACTGACTGATGCTGACTCGGAAGTCGAAGCAGACTGTGATTCTGAAACTGAGGCACTTACTGAGGCTGACTCTGACGTTGAAGCAGACTGTGATTCTGAAACTGAGGCACTTACTGAAGCTGACTCTGACGTTGAAGCAGACTGTGATTCTGAAATTGATTCACTTACTGAGGCTGACTCTGAATTAGAGACTGACTGTGATTCTGAAACTGATGCACTCTCTGACGCTGATTCTGAGTTTGAAACAGACTGTGAGTCTGATACAGAAGCACTCTCTGACGCTGATTCGGAATTAGACACTGATTGTGATTCTGAAACTGAAGCACTTACTGAAGCAGAGACTGAATTTGATTCAGATTGTGAAGCTGACGTCAACTCGCTCTCTGAGGCTGACTCTAAGTTCGATACTGATTGTGAAGTGGACGTTGATTCGCTCTCTGACGCTGACTCTGAATTAGACACTGATTGTGATTCTGAGATTGACTCACTCTCTGATGCGGATTCTGAGTTTGAGACAGACTGTGACTCAGACACTGAGGCTGATTCGGAGTTTGAGACAGACTGTGATTCTGAAATGGATTCACTTACTGACGCTGAAACTGAGTTCGATTCAGACTGTGATTCAGACACTGATGCACTTTCTGAAGCGGATTCGGAATTTGATTCAGACTGTGATTCAGAGACTGATTCACTTACTGATGCTGACTCGGAGTTTGACACTGACTGTGACTCAGACACTGATGCACTTACTGACGCTGATTCGGAATTAGAGACTGATTGTGATTCGCTTACTGATGTACTCTCTGATGCTGATTCTGAGTTAGACACTGATTGTGATTCTGAGACAGACGTACTTGTTGATGCAGACTCGGAATTAGAGACTGA
>ERZ773254.958-NODE-958-length-13930-cov-24.344937_pt1 | contig 13930 bp, 10 predicted proteins | sample MGYA00580516_ERZ773254 | MGnify/ENA primary metagenome ERZ773254 (study PRJEB29015, sample SAMEA2738158) | human oral metagenome | biome: human oral; feature: human-associated habitat; material: saliva | place: China | collected 2192 ...
CGGTGGTGGCCTGCGCAACCCACGCCTGGTAGGCCTGCGCCTCCGCAGCGTTGGCGGCGGGCGGGCGCTTCCACGGTTCTGGGTCCTGGGCTGCGAGGGGGTCGGGCAGCGCCGCAGGGCCGAAGTAATCCAAGGCCAGGACCGCTACCGCACCAACAACGATGAACAGCGACGGAAGGAGCCTGTGATCCTCGTCGGCCAGCAGGAAAAACCACGGCAGGCCGATGGCGAGCACCGCCAGTGCGATGAAGTGTGGGGTGGTGTGTTTCATTTCCACTTCACCTTTCCTTGTTCACTGATGATCTCGCAGTACGGGTCACATGCCCTCATCGCCCTGATGACGCGCCGTTCCAGATTGGCTAGGCTCCTGGCCTCGGGCACCAGACCGTTGAACTGCAATGCTTGGACGACGCTCCACAGGAGCTGCGTGCCTTCTTTGTCGGTGAGCAGCGTCGCAGACCACTGCGTGAAGGTCAGGCGGCCCTTCGATTGGAAAACGAGACCGGCGGGATCGTCCGAGCGCCATTTGAAGACGCTGGCAGGCCACCACCGTGGGGGCTTTTCGCTGGCCGGGACGTCGATTGCCTCCCACGCAGCCTCAAGGAGTGCGTGAGCAGACACTGATTTCGGGGTGATGAGGTGTGTTCTGCCCACCGCCCCCTCGCCCTCGCGGTGCGCTTTCCGGAAAATCAGCTGGGTGATCTTCGCGGAGATTTCCTGACGCAGCCGTATCCACCCGTAATAGAGGAAGCCGCAAGCGATGAGAATGATGATTGCTATCGCCGTGGTCATGATGTGTTCTCCTAGTTGGCGATGAGTGCCTTGATGAGCGCAGGCAGTTGTGACGGTTCAGCGGTGGAGAAAAGCGTTTTCTCGACGACCAACCCTTCGCCCTCGCGGTGCACGGCCGAGACAACGTCTGTGATTTGGAATCCGCGGGAGACTTCTCCCCGGTAATCGAGAACAACGAAACCGGAGGCGTCGGTTCCGAGCGATTCGTCAATGAAACTCATGCACGTCGATTCAAGGACCTCGGCCAACGCATCCGACGTAAGGTGGTCGATGCGGTGGATGCCCATCGGCATACGCAGGTCGCTGAGCCACATCTCGCTGTCGTTCGTCAGAATGAACAGCTGGATGTTGGGAATCGCCAGCTGGCCGTCGGCTGTGATGTACAGGGTAGCGATCGTGCGCGTTGCACTGCCGTAGCCCGCGATGACTTCGAGATCAGGGTGGGGGCCTTCCTCCGTCGCCAGCCCACGCACGAGGAGTGAACGGATCCCACGGTTATCCGCTTCATCGCGTGAGTCCGTGGGAACGGTCATAAGCGGCCAATTCCACCCGTCCTTGATCCGACCGATGGTAACCAGTTCATCGTCAGTAAGGAGTAGCGTCATATTAGAACAGCTTTCTAATTGTAGTGAAAATGGAATTGCCCAGGTTTATCGCGCCGCCCCGGACCACTTGAGAAGCACGCCCGATGAAGTCCTTTGCGGGCTTTTCGCCAGTGCATTCAGCCATAGCATCAAATACGCTGACGCCTTTGGGCCAGGGGCCACTGCTCACTGCTTTTGAAGCTTCTTCTCCGATAGTCTTAGCAGCCTTCAAAGCGGTTCCAGCTAGGTGTGGGGCACTGCCGAATGGTGCGTTTTGCAAAAGACCACCAGCCAGATCCACTCCGGACGAGAATTTGTCATAATCGTTTCCGTTCGACATGGCATTCCAGAAATTCTTGGTGTCATTGACAGAACCGATAATGCCTGCACCCTTGAAGAAAGCGTTGAGTCCTTTTGCGCCTCCAATGGAGGAGAGAAGAGCGGCGTCTTTGGGTTTAAGGGCCGTATTGAACAAATCCCACATGAGTCCGTGAGGCTTTGTTTCCTCCAAGAGGTTATTCAAATCCTGGAGATAATCACGTGCGCCGGAGTTTGTGCCCCCGCCCGAGTGTGAACCACCACCACTGCCGGAGGTGCCCGCTCCCGAGGATCCTCCACCCGGTGATGATGCTTGCTCCTGCTCGTTGGCGTTGCGGGTCAACGAGTCCGCACTCTTGCGCAGTGCTTCAGCAACCTGACGGACTTTCGGGGCGAGGTCCGATTGCCACTGGTTTCGGAAGCTGTCGGCGTCGGCACCTTTCCAGGGGCTTTCGGTAATCTGCCGGGAGATGCCCTGGGTGATGGTGGACTCCAGATACTCCGCCTTCTGGCGGAAGGTTTGCGCTGCCTTGCGTAGCTGCTCAACGTCTGCGCCGACGGCTGCCATGGCGATTCCTTTCATGAAGAGGTGGCGGAAGCCAACTTAGGAATGGTGGGTGTCGATCCCACTCGCGTGGGATCGACATCGCGGGGAGCTAGGTATTGTGTTGAGTGTTCAGGTGTTATTTCAATCGCTCAGCACGTGGGCGAAGGAAGCCTTGGATAGCGCCGCGCTCGGTCGTACCGAGCGTGCGGAGCTTCGCAGGCCCCTGCGTGAATCCGTCCTGCTCCATCACGGTGATCGATCCGTCGGCCCCGACTTCGTTAACGATTGCAATGTGACCGTAGGGATTCGAGCGGTAAGCGCCAACGCACACAATGTCCCCGACCTGGGGGCTCCCGCTGGACGCTATCTTCGTAAAGTACTGCTCACTCGTGTTACCAAAGATGTCTTTCGCGTTCCCGCCGCCGAGCGCAGAGCGTGCGGGTACGCCGAAGATGTCGGCGGTGTACTGGTTGGCGAGATCGACGCACTGGAAACCGTATGCGCCGTCGTAGTCCGTCTTCTGCCCCAGGCGCTGTTGCCGGAAACTTTCGAAACGAGCTGTGGTCTGCCCAGAGTTCTGTGAAGGTTGAGCAGGTGCAGGGGGTGTTCCTTCGCCCGGCGAGCCGGGCGTGTGTCCGGTGGATGTACCGGAGCTGGAACTGCCCGACGAGGATCCCTCGGATACAGGCGAGGCGCTCGGAGCGCTCGAGGGGGCTCCAGATGTGCCTGAGGAAACAGATGAAGCCTGTTCCTGTTCGTTGGCGTTGCGGGTCAGTGAGTCTGCGCTCTTGCGCAGTGCTTCAACAACCTGACGGACTTTCGGGGCGAGGTCCGATTGCCACTGGTTTCGGAAGCTGTCGGCGTCGGCACCTTTCCAGGGGCTTTCGGTAATCTGCCGGGAGATGCCCTGGGTGATGGTGGACTCCAGATACTCCGCCTTCTGGCGGAAGGTTTGCGCTGCCTTGCGTAGTTGTTCAACGTCTGCGCCGACGGCTGCCATGGCGATTCCTTTTGATTAGTCGATCATTCTTGTATGTCTGATGAACGGGCATCACACTGAGATGATGGGGCCCCGAAACTGTCGGTGACGGAGCCCCATCCGGAGGATCACCTGTTCGAAATGTCCTGCTGCTCGCGAGCGTTCTGCGAGGCCTTGCTGCTCGCGTCCTTGAGGGACTGCGAAACCTGGCGCAGCTTCTGGGTCAGGGAAGAATTCCAATCGTTACGGAACTGTTCAGCGTCCTGTCCCTTCCACTCCGTCGACTGCATCGTGCTGTTCAGCGTGGTGATGATGTTGTCAATGTCCGACGCCTTCTGCTGCAGCTGGCGCGACAGGTTCTGTACCTGCTCCACATCCATACCGAGGAATGCCATCAGAGTCTCCTTTGTGTCGTGCCCCGCCGCGGTCGGCGGAGTCTAGGTGGGTTTCCCCTCGTTATTAATTCTGGCAATACTGATAGTTACTGACAATGGGGACTAGTCCCCATGCGATGTCAGATGCGGGGGACCTGGACTTTCCAGATCTTTCCATTCTGTGTAAAGAACCCTCGGCCAGGACTGAACTCGCGTCCGGGCAAACCGGGAACCGACGTGCCGACAACCCCATCGCCATCGCCGAGCGAGGGGCACAGAACCAAGCCTGCACGCCCGCCTCGCATCAACTGGCCGAGCGAACCTGAACGTGACCACCCGGGCAGGTCCGCCTCGGCGATGACGAGATGCCCGTTCTGTTTGGCAGCGACGATAGCGTTCTGGATCAGCTGGTCCGCGTTTCCGTAGGTGAAGTCACCCAGCCCTTCAATAACGAGGATGACTCCTGGGGCATCCTCTGGGGCCGGTGCCTGGAAGAAGGGTTCCGACGCGGTCAACAATTCAGCAACGGCATCAGCACCGCGAGCAGTCGACTCCCACACCGGATCCTCCGCCAGCGCGGAGCGCCCGGATGATGCGTGCAGGAACCGCGAGTACGGGTACGTTGCATGGAGGGTATGGACCAACCACGCCAGCGCGTTGGAACGGCCGGTCTGTGGGCCTCCACCGATAGCGAGTGTGCCGACAGCCCTGAATGAGAGGGGCGCGAGGGCCTCCGCCTCCATACCAATGACCGGGTACCCATTGAGCGAGGCGGGGATCGAATCGGCTGTGACCAGGGTGGGAAGGGAACCGATCGGCGTCGGTCGAACCCGGTTGCGCAGCACACCGATCGACGCGATTTCTTCCATCATGCGGGCTTGCGCGAGGGGATTGACGTTGCTGCCCAGAACAGCCAACTGCAGCACGTTGGGGTTGCCGACCTGCATGGCGCGTCCGGGGGGACTCGTGGGGGTGAGCACGTCCTTGGGGAGACCGAGGTTGAGGTAGGACTCCTCGTCGGTCATTCGTAGGACGATCTTGCGCTGGAAGTTTGAGGCGAGAGAGGTCGGGATCGCCTGCGTGCGATCCGCGGTGACAGCGACGTGGACACCGACTGCGCGACCGTCGAGGAGGATCTGCTGGAAGCGGGTCCAGAGCCGTGCCTTGGCGGTGGTGGACTGGTACTCCTCGCTGAAAGCGCCGATCCCGTCGACGAGAAGGAGCAGGCGAGGCTCGTCTTTCTTGCCGGAAATCTTTCGGTAGAAGGTCAAGTCGGAGGCGCGTACTTTCGAATATCGGCTTGCCCTGTCGTCGACAATGGAGCCGATCAAGGTGAGCAGACGCGTGACGCGTTCCTCGTCGTCCCCGGGAACGACGTCACCGACGTGCGGCATGGCCTTGATCATGTCGAGGCCGCCGCCCGCGAAGTCGAGTCCGTACACCTCAACAGGTCCGGAACTAGGAGTGATCGCTGCCGCGACGGCCAGCGATCGGAGCGCTTGCGTCTTGCCGGAACCCGATGCTCCGTAGTAGGCGATATTGCCTTCCTTATCGGGCAAGAAATACTCGGTGATCTGATCCTGCTCGGCGGGTGCGTCAAGAACACCGAGGACCAGCTCGGAATCACGTCGCTGCTTGAGTTCAGCAATGTCGTAGGTGGGCGCGAGCTCAGACAACCAAGGCTTACGTGGCTGAGGGATACCGGCCATCGCGGCGGCACTCTTGAGGGTTGCGACGACGCGCTGAATATCCGTGGCGACGTCGTCGCCTGGGCGGGGGAGTTTCGGCGTGTGCCACTTAGGAGTCAGACCAAACCCGAGCTGTTCCACCTCGACGGAGACGGTCTTGACGTCCTCAACTGTTTTCGCCCCCGGGTAACCGCTCTGAAACACGGAAATACGTCCGGGACCGGTCTTTGCGGCGGCGCGGCCGGGCGCAGACTGGGGGAAGTGAGCAGCCATGGCATCCCCGAGAACGTCCTGAGAATCGTCCGTGTCCGCCATGCGCAAAGCAACGCGCAGGTTCGTGTTCGCTCGAAGGTTCTCCTTGATGACTCCCGAGGGGCGCTGTGTCGCGAGGATGAGGTGCAAGCCAAGGGAACGCCCGCGCTGGGCGACGTCGACGACGCCGTCGACGAACTCAGGGACCTCATTGACTAGAGCCGCGAACTCGTCGACGACAATGATCAGGGACGGCGGACAATCGGGGTCGCCGGACTTCTCCAGGGTGACGAGGTCCTTGGCTCCCTTGCTATTGAGCAGCCTCTCTCGGTAGGTGAGTTCTGCGCGCAGTGATGTGAGGGCCCGTCGGACGAGGAACGGGGAGAGGTCCGTGACCAGGCCGACGAAGTGCGGGAGCTCCGTGCATTGTCCGAAGGCTGAGCCGCCCTTGTAATCGACGAAGAGGAAAGACAAGCGGTCGGGGGAGAGCGTCTGAGCCATGCCGAGTACCCACGCTTGGAGAAACTCGGACTTACCGGCACCCGTCGTACCGCCAACTAGGGCGTGTGGCCCCTGGGTACGCAGGTCGAGATGCAGTGGGGCCCCGGCTCCCATACCCACCAACGCCGCCATGGACATCTCCGGGACTGGTGTGTGGAGGGCCCCGGGTGTGCGGTCGATGATCGAATGGGAGGCACGCCAGTGCTCGATGACTGCCTCCGGGTTATCCGCGAGTTCCTTGCCGGTGAGGGTCACGTATGAGATCGCGCCGGGCAGATCCGAGTCGTCGTCAACAGGTACTCCGCCGTCGATAACAGGTGCGAGCGAGCGGGCGAGGCGGATGATGTCCTGTCGGCCGACGCGGTCCACAACTATGCCGGACAGGACACGGGAACCGGAGACATCACCGATTGACGCGGTTCGTTCCTCAACAGCGACGAATGAACGGCATGCTGCGGGAAGATCGGCAAAATTGGAGGCGCTCCAGACGAAGTAGATCCCGTGATCGGGGCCGAGTTCGGCGATGCGGTTGAGGCGGGCGATGTCGGTGGTAGCGTCGTCGACGAAAACGATAACGGCGGGGATGATGTTCGGATAAGAGACCCCAGCATCGAGTGGTGTTCCGCTTTCTCGAGGTGACCGTGACGGGGAATCCGATGATGCGCTCTGCCCCTGGCTGATTCGGGCCTCAAGCAGTCCTTCCAACGCCTCGAGAAGCAAGGCACATGAAGGAGAATCTGCCGCGAGGTGAATAGATGAGCCGAGCGGTGAATGCGGGGACGCTGCATGAGGGAGCCATTCGAGCCAATCCCAGACACCCACACGTGAGTTGGACGTCATGCACACTGTGACGACCTCGGCCGGGGAGTATTCAGCGGCGATCTGGGCACCGATTGCCATCTGGACCTGTTCGAGCCAGTTGCCTGCACCACACAGTCCCAGGCTCCCAGCGGCACGTAGGTCCGCGACGACGGGGACATCGGAGATCGTCGAGAACTCTGCGCGCAGCTGTCGAACACGCTCGAGGCAGTCAGGCAATCCCTTCCGATTCCCGTGATCTTCGAACTCTGCTTTCGACAGATCGGTGCCGATCCCCAGGCGGAGTTTGAGGAACTCCGGATGTTCAGGCCGACGCAACCACAGGGAACCATCCCTGCGCAGAGCGCCCGCGATCACCTGATCGATCGGGGGGAATTGCGAGTGGCGGGCCTCCCGATCAGCGTCTTGGTGTGCCTGGAGTTCCTCGCGGATTGCCTTCAGCGCCTGATCGAAGTGCAGGCGCTCTACTTCCAGAGCTTTCTTAGCCTGGCGTTTTTGATCCCATGATGAACCGATCATCATCAACGGGCTGAGGGCGACGAAGAGCACCGAGTAGAGCTGGCGGGTGATAGCGAACATGACAGCGCCCATGACGAGGGGCATCAGCAGCGCGATTACGGGGAAACGCGTGGGTTCGGGGTGTTCGGGCAGATCTGGCAGCTTGAATCGGCGTGTTCCAACTCGAGGGAGCACTTGAGGGGGACGGTTGAACGCAATGTCGGTGGATTCTCCGACGGATTCGGGCTGCCTCGTCTGGATGAGCTGGATCTGCGTGTCGCCCAGGGTCACGATGTCGTCTGGTTTCACCCTCGCCTTGTGCACGCGTTGGTCACCAAGGATTGTGCCGTTGGCCGAGTTGAGGTCTCGGATCTCGATTCCCGATCCAACGGTAATGCGCGCGTGTTTCTTGGACACGCGGGGATCAGCAAGGGTGATTGCGCAGGAAGGAGAACGCCCAATAACCGTGCCGCCGAAGGCCAAAGGAACGCGCATGCCCTTGTCGGGACCTGCGAGGATCCGCAGTTCGCCAGCGACTCCGCCCGTGGGGACCGAGCCGTCGGTGGAAGCGATGTCGATGAGGGAACCCGAATGGAGGACAGTCTCAGTCACGAATGCTGTCGAAGGCAACACAGACACGACTCGTCCACCGATGGGATCGAGAATTCTCAGGGTGACCGACTCGGGATCGATCGCCGGAGCGGCACCCTCCGGACCCGCGGCAGCGAGGACAGCAGCAACATCTCCGACCGTCGCCGTTGCATCGGTGGTGACCAGCAGGTCGATATCCTCGCGGGTACGCCCGCGCAGTGTCAGTTTGATCTTCATCGCCGGTCCTTTCCGGTGAGTGCATCGGGTGTGCTGTTGCGTCGTTTCTCATCGTCGAGCAGATACAGGTCGCTGCTGGAGACCAGCCGCGCCGCGACCGCGTATTCGACCAGCCTGACGCGCCTGTGTGTCGCCAAGGACCCCGGCCTGCCCCGCATGCCGGGCACGCCCATCCGATCGAGCTTGTCGGCGACGTTGTCGAGCTTTCGGTTGAAGCGGGTGATCGGCCACCCCAGCCGCGCAGCAGCCTCGGCATTGCGCGGGATATCGGTCGCGCCGGAACCAGCCTGCGTCAGCCAGGGTTCGCACAGCGCCAGGATCAGCAGGTACTGCGACGGCGTGAAACGTGCTTCCCCGACCGTGGCCTCGCCGGTGTCGGCGGTGGGGGCGGAGTAGCTGCGGAATGTCGTCCCGCGCACGGTGATGGAGAACTCGTAGGTCGTGGGCCCGGCGGCGAATACGACGACGGCCGACTCGAAGACCAGGGGGATGCGCGCCCCGGGCCCGACCCGAGCCTGCATGGACCCCGAGGCGTCGGCGACGGTGACCGCGATCCGCGACCCGATGTTGTCCAGCCACCACAGGCCGTCGTGGCAGCTGATCCGCACAAGCCTGCGGTGCAGGTAGGGGTTGTCGTCAATGCACAGGTCGGCCTCGCGGCCAATGAGGAACTCCTGATCGGCGCGAACCTCGTAGATTTCGCCGCAGTAGTCGATGACCGCGGCTACGTCCTCGGTGGACTCCGGTTGGATACTCTCCGCACTCATGGCGTCTCCACACATTCGATGGCCTCGTTCGAGGAGCGCCCGTCCGAGTTGCGCACGGCGACCGACAGGCAGGTGCGCCCCGGTACAACCGGAACGGTGACCGTCGTCTCCTTCGTCTGGCGCACAGGGTGGTCCTCCTTGGGGTCCTCGACGTGGTAGAGGTACGTCGTCCCGGTGCCGACCGCGTCCCACGTGAAGGTGACCCCCTCAGGGGTGACTGTGCCCGCCAGACCGGTAATCGATGCGTTTGCGTTGGCCGAGGGCAGCCCATCGAGTGGAGGCGCATCAGGCGAGGACTGGGCCGGAGCCACCGTGCTTCCTTCGCCGCGCAGCACCGTCCACACGCCGAAGGCGACGCCGCTCACGAGGAGAAGCACGAGCAGGAACCCAGCCACGACCGAGCCGAAGCCCCTGGAGGGAGCCTCCTCGGCCTCGTCCGTCTCAGAGGCCCGAGGCGCGTCCTCACGCGTGGACACCGCGTTCGCGGGCCCGCTCTGCGGCGCGCTTGCCGGAGCCGGGGCCGGGTCCACCTTCGCCAGGACGGCGACCGTGCGGTCATCCTCCTCGTCAGGGACGGACGAGGCCGGGGCGTGGGAGGAGAACACGGCGATGGGCGCCGCGCAGGTCTCGTCCCCCTCCTCATCCTCAAAGGTCCCGGTGGGCGCTTCCACCCCCATGGCCTCGAAAGGCGTGGGCGTCAGGCGCAGCGAAGACTGCACGTTTTGAAGCGCGAGGGCGAACTCCCGCGCCGACTGGTAGCGCCGCTTGGGGTCCTTGGACATCGCAATCGCGAGGATGCGCTCGAGTTCCGTGGGCACGTCGCTGCGGCCAATAGCGGGCACCGGGGAGCGCAGCACGCGGTTGAGTACGGAGAGCTCGCGGTTGTCCCCCCCGGGAATCTCAAAGGGGGAGTGGCCTGTGAGGATACCGTGCACGGTGGCGGCCAGGGAATAGACGTCGATGGTCGGACCGAAGGGGCCCGTGCCGTCCTGCTGCTCCGGCGGCGCCCACTGCACGGAGAAACCGCCCGGGGATTCCGCGCCCGTTCCCGTTTGCGCGGCGACGCCGAAGTCGCTGAGGACGGGGTGCCCGAACTGGGTAAACAGGATGTTCGTGGGCTTGATATCGCGGTGGATGATCCCGCGCTGGTGGAGCGTCTCCACTGCGCCCGCGATGCGCACGCCGACGTCGAGGGCCTGGGACACGGGGATGCGGTGTTCCTTGGAACGTCGGCCCAGGTGCGGGGGCGGGCAGTACTCCATGACCAGGTAGTGGCGGCCGTCGTCCGCGATTCCCCCCGTGTAGAAGGACACGATGGACGGGTGATTGGCGACCTGGGCCATCAGATTCACCTCGGCGTCGAAGGCCGCCGAGGCCTGGGCGTTGGAATCCGGACGCAGGACCTTGACCGCCACGTCGCGTTGGGGCATCTGCTGGCGGAACAGGTAGACGTCGGCAAAACCGCCCGAGCCGAGGTGGCGGACGAACGTTGCGCCCGGAATTGCCGGGGGATCGAGTGGTTGTCGCATTACGCCTCCATTCGGAATGAGATGTTCTCGCCGAGCTCGACGACGTCCCCCGGCTTGAGGACCATGGCCACAGACCCGTCCAGGCGGACGGGGGCCTGCCCGGGGCGCATCAGCAGAGTGCCGTTTTGGGAGCCGAGGTCGTGGAGCCGCACGTCCCAGTCGTCGATCCGCAGCTCACAGTGGCTGCGAGAAATCTTCTTGCCGGGACTCGGGACGATGACCAGCCGAGCGGGGGCGCGACCAGCGCTCGGGGTCGAGCGGGGACGTCGCCCGATAATGATGTCCTGATCGAGCGCGACCTCTTCCCCCGTCGACAGGACGATCCGTCCCAGGTCGGGGCGCGGGACGGTGACGGAGCTGCTGCTCAGCGGAGACGAACAGATTCGACACGACGAGGCGTGGGTCGGGTTCGGGTGCCCCTTCTCGCACAGGACCGCCAGGACCTGCGGACCGACCGCGGTCTGGGACGACTGTGCCGCGGGCATGTCCGGCGCGGTGTCGGTCCCGACCCGGCGGGCGTACTCGCGCAGCTCGCGGGCGCGCTCCGGGAGCATCGTCTGTCCGTCGTGATCGCCCTCGGCCTGCGTCGCCGCGAGTCGTTGATAGGCGGCGCTGGGCGCGGCTTCCTGCGCTCGCGGAGCGCCTGAGGAGAGTCCGGGGACAGAGTCGATGAAGAAGCTTCCCGGGGGCGGGTCGAATCGGGGCTCGGGTTCTGCTGCCGAGACCGGCGGACCCGAAACCGCCTGACCGGGGACGGGTGGGACCGGATCATCGATGGCGGGCTCCGGTGCCTCCCGGTGCTCTGTCTCAGGCGGGGAGGCGAACGACGGGGGCACGGGAACCGGGTCGTCGTCGATGACATCGGAGTTTTGAATCTGCCTGACGGCCGCTTGCTCGACGGAATACTCCGGACGCTCGGCACCGTAGAGGTATTCGAAGCGGGAACGCACGCCATCCTCCGCTTCCACCTCGAGGGGTTCGTCCGCCGCATCGTCAGCTGTCGCTTCGAGGGGTGGCTTGTCGTCGTCGGGGTCTTCGGCCTCGTCCACGGGGTCGGGCTCGGGTGTCTCGTCCTCGCGCTCGTACCAGGGGATTTGCGTCTCTTCTCCCGAGGCCCCTGAGCCCGATGGCTCGTCGTCGACAGGAACGGGGGCGGGGGCAGTTGGCTGGGCGATCACAGGTTCTGCCGCCGCGTCCTCCGGCTCGGATTCCTCCTCCTCGTCGGACGGAGAGACAAACTGCGCGAAGAAGGCCGCAGCGGGGGAATCGTTGTCCTCGGCGGACAAGGAAGCGTCGTCGGCCTCACCCGCAGGCTCGTCAGACCCGGACGAGGCCCCCGCGAGCCAGGAGAGATCGGCGGAGGAACCCTCGCCGTCGGCAGGCACGCCGCCCGAATCTGCTGGGGCGGGATTAGGCGGCAACGGCTCCTCGGGGGTCGCTTGCGCGCCCGCAGAGGGAACGGGTGCGCCGAGAGCCGGGGAGGCCTCGTCCGAAGCGACGACGGCGCTCGCGGAGGACACAGGCTCGGAGGACAGAGTCTCGGAGGAAGCGGGGGCGGCCTCGTCCCAGCCCACGGACTTGACGGGAGAATCGGCGGGCGTGCCGCACGCTACCTCGCCGACCGTGCCCGACGCGAGCGTGGACACGGGCAGAACCGCGCTGAGCGCCTGCCACGGCGTTTCTTCTGGCGCGAGGCCGTCCACCGGCGTGGCGATCCGCCACCCCGAGTGCGCCCGAAAACGATACTCGGACCACGTGATGACGTTACCTCCGGCCACGGACGTCGGCCCCTCGGGTCCATCAACGACGACCTCAAAAGCGCCGCGCACCGCGATATGCGCGCCACCGGCCTCGTCGATGATTGCAACAAAACTGGGCAGCGACGCCAGGTTGGCGGCAAACGCGGACGTCAGTTCCTGCAACAGGACAGACAGGTCTGCGCCATCCAACATGAGTTCCCAGAATCGCTGGGCGAGCGCCTCATGACCCGGCTCAAGGACGAAAATCCCGCGCTCGGTCACAGCGGCAGGGTAGCCGCCGGGCGTCCACGTGCGTCTACGCATGGTATTCCTCCACCCCGCTTACGTGCGGCCCCTCCTGCGCCGACACCGCTGTCAGGCCAGCATGAGTCGGGCCGCTGAGCGTCGCGTCGTTATCGACCGTCTCATCGCCGCTGCTCGGCTGCCCCCACTCGGGCGCGGCCTCCACAACATCCACGATGATGACGGTGACGTTATCTTTACCTCCGGCGCCCAGCGCCTGCGCGATGAGCTCGTCGGTCGCCTGCTCGCGATCCGTCACGTGTCGCACGATCATCTCGATGAGCGCGTCCGTCACCTCCCCCGACAGCCCGTCAGAGCAGATCACCCACCGGTCGCCGCAGTGGACGGGAACCATGAAAATGTCTGCGGCGACATCGCCGGACATTCCTGCCCCCAACGCGCGTGTGATGACGTTGCGCCGGGGAAGCGCACGGGCCTCGACGTCGGTGACGCACCCAGCGTCAATGAGTTCTTGCACCTCGGAGTGATCCACGGAGATCTGCTCGAAGCTGCCCTCGGAGAGCAAATAGGTACGGGAATCACCGATGTTGAACACGGCCGCGCAGGGCTTGCCGCGGTACTCCTGGAAGGCAACACCCGTCAGCGTCGACCCCGGGGCCCGGTGTCCGGTGCCCAGCGCGCACACCGAGGCCGCGGCGCGGGAAACCGCCTCCGACAGCAGGGTTGGCGTCGCGAACTCGCCGAGTTCCAACGAGCCACACACAGCATCGACCACGGCCCTCGACGCGACGTCGCCCGCGTCGTTGCCGCCCATCCCATCCGCAACGAAGTAGGCGGGGAAGGACGCGCCCCACGAGTCTTCGTTGCGGACGCGCCGACGCCCCACGTCCGTGCGGGCCGCGTGCGCAATGACGAGCCGTGCGCCCCCCGGGCCGACCGCCTCGGCGATTGCGCTATCCATCGATGACCACGCTCCGCTGCCCGTAGCGGACGGTGTCTCCGGCTCGCGCTTGGACGGGAGCGCCGGGCAGGACCGGCGTTTCTTCGCCGTCGGCGCGAACGACGACCGTTCCCCCGGTGGAGTGCAGGTCCTCGACGAGGACCCCCTCGCGAGTCGCCGTCAGCGCGACGTGTGTTTTCGACACGCTCCGCTGCGGGTCGTCAACGGGGACGGGGGACGCCGTCGGGTGCGAGGCCGGGGCGAGCGGGTTGCGCCCGAGCACGATCGTTCCCCCGAAGGGGTACGTCACCCCCGTGTCGAAGGTGACGCGAGCCGTGTCGTAGCGCACCCCGAGCTGCGTGCGGTCGTCAGCGTCGTCCTGGGACAGGGAGGAATCAGACGCCTGCTGGTTCGTCGAATAGGAGGACGAATGCGGCGAGAAGGACAGCGGCTGCTCGGTCGCCGCGGGTTCGCTGGCAGCCGCATCGGAGTCCGATTTCGACCACGGGGT
>ERZ773254.972-NODE-972-length-13824-cov-2.840439_pt1 | contig 13824 bp, 21 predicted proteins | sample MGYA00580516_ERZ773254 | MGnify/ENA primary metagenome ERZ773254 (study PRJEB29015, sample SAMEA2738158) | human oral metagenome | biome: human oral; feature: human-associated habitat; material: saliva | place: China | collected 2192 ...
TCATAATGCCGTCATAAAGATTTGCAAAAAATCCTTTTATCGCTTCCCATGCTTCAGCAGCAAAACTTGTTATAGTTGACCACACTTGTTGAACAACCGCAATAATTTGTTTCCAATGTGTTACACAAAGGACAATCGCCGCTATCAAAGCTCCAATTCCTAAGACAATCCAACCGATAGGGGAAGCAATGAAAAGGGCGTTTAAAATCCCTGCCGCAACACTTAAAGCTGTTGTTGCCGCTGTTGCAACTCCCATTGCGACATTGTACGCACCTGTTGCGATTGTAGAACCTATCATTGCAACTTTGGATGCAACCATACTAAAAGCCGTTCCGTCCAAAATGGCTTTGAAAAGTGTCTGCACTCCAACAACACCTTTTAAAACGGCGGTAAAAATGGCTGTTGCAATCTTTGTGCCATTGGTAGCAAATGCCAACGCACTTTGAGCCGCCGCCGAACCGTTCACAACTGTTGCATAGGCAATTTGCGCACCTGTAGCAACGGTTGTAATTGCGTTCATTATACCCTGTACAATAACAATGCCGTCAGTAATAAGCCGCCATGCCGTCATAGCGGCGACAACGGCAATAATTGCCCCTCTAAAATCCCATGCGACTTTAGCAATATTCACAATCATATTTAAAGCCGTTGTAAGTCCGTTTACAAGCGGCGTAACGTCAAAATCAGAAACTGCTTCTGTAAGTTTTTCAATAAAGTTTGCACCAGGCGCGGAAAAAGCGTCCACAAACTGAAAACCTTTTTCCGTTAATGCGGATTTCAACACGGCAATTTTATTGAGTAAAGAACCGCGCATTGCTTCTGCTTTTTGCGCCGCCGCGTCCATAGAATTAGCCGCCGTGTTAGCGTAACTATTCAGCGCATCCGCACCAGTATTCAAAAGTGCATTAAATGCCGCAATATTTTGTTTTCCAAAAATCGCGTATAAGTTTGCGTTTTTCTCTGCATCCCCCATGCCCTGCATTGCCCGGCTAAACTGTCCTACAATATTAGACAGACTTAACAAATTGCCGTCCGCGTCCGTTGTAACAATTCCCATTTGTTTCATGGCGGCTTCGGCTTTATCTGTAGGAGCAGAAAGATTTGTCATAATGTTTCGCAAGTGGGTTCCGGCTTCAGCTCCGACTATAGCATTGTTTGCAAGTGCGGTTAAACTTGCGCTAAACATATTCAAGTCATTGTTTGAAGTTCTGAAGAACGCACCCCCTGCTTTTACGGCTTCGCTTACATCTGTTAATCCCATATTGGCACTATCAGCCGTGTATGCCATAACGTCAGAAAGTCGCTTCATATTTTGGGCTAGGATTTCCGGCTTGTCGCTCATCATGCCCATAACGTTTAAGCCGCCAACCGCCATCCCTACGGCTTCGTCCATATTTACGCAAGCAGCGGTTGCAAGGTCTGCAACACCGGGAAGAAGGGCAATGGCATTTGAACTTGTAACACCAGCTCGCGCCAAAGTAGCCATAGCGTCAGCCGTTTGTTTTGCGTCAAATTCTGTGGCGGCGGCAACAGTTCGCGCCGCTCCGCCTATTTCGTGCAATCTGTCTTCAAAGTCTGCCGCTGTTGAATCAACGTCACTAAACGCCGCTCCTGCGCCATGCAAAGCCGCGTCAAATTCCACATATTGCTTTGTAGCGACAACCAATCCTGCGCCCACTGCGGCAACACCAAGTCCTACAAGCATTTTTCCCGCCGCTTTAGCCTGTGCGCCAAATGCGGCAACTCGTTCTTGTGCTTTCAAAAGACTTGCATTTAAACGATTAGAAACTGCGTCACCGCTTGCACCAATGCTTTTCAGTGCGGCGGAAGCGCGGTCAACAAGGGCGAATGTTGTAGAAACTTCATAACGGCTTGCCATTTTTCCTCTTTTTTATTTCCTTTTGTGTTTGGATAAGTTCATTAAGTAAAGGTGTGTACCAAAACAGAATTTCCCTAACAGTCATGTTGTAAGGGGGAATTGGCAAATGGTATTCGACATAAATCTGCCGTATCATATCCGGCACACCGTCCCAGGCAGGAACGATTGCCCTTTTGCCACCCCTTGCAACACAAACCATTAGGCACTCATAAAAAGCTGTGTAATGCCTGTGAACATCTTGTAATCGGTGTTATGCAGATTGGAGAACCAACCTATATCCTTCCCGGTCATTGCGCTTGTAATCGCTATGATTTTGTGGTTAAGTTGGCTTGTTTTGTAGTTGTCAATGCTCATGTAAGCCCTGCCGTTAGGCGGCGACATTTCGACAACACTTCCAGCCCAACCGTCCGGGCTTTTGTCTGAAACCGTGTAAACAAAATTTCCCTTGTCGTTTACTGTAAGTGCGCCGCGTGTCATTGCCTTAACAAGTCGCTCTTTGGCCATTTTTAAAGCCAGTTTGTCATTGTCATCAAACGTTGCACCAATCATGTCAATATCGTTGTTTTCAGCCCACTGCATGATTTCTTTTTCTGCAAGCTCTGCGCTCATTGTAACTGCGCCTGTTGTCTTTTCTTCTTTTTCGTTCATTTCTCCACTCCGTTAAAATTTACAATTTCTCAATATCGCCGTTAAGCGTTATTTCTGCCGTGCTTTCCTTTGTGGAAAGCGGCACTGCGTCCGTAATCTGCATAGTGCCGTTGTAAACTGTGCCGTCTACAAGCGTACACTGCACAGGCACAAACTCCCTTTTGTCCTGCACTTCCTGCAAGAATTCAAGGTCTCCGGCTTGATTGTCAATCGTAATGTTAAGACCTTCAATGCTGCCAATGTGCCATGATTTTACAAGGCGGGATGTTCCATCTCCATTCATTTTCACTTCGTTTTGGAAGCCTTTAGGGGTAATGGAAACATCGTCTTCCGAATCGCAAACGAAATTTCTTCCGTTTATGGTAATGCTCTCTACAGGGCCGCCAACTGCTGCCATAATTTCACCTCTCTATTAAAGCCTTGCCCGGTTAGCCCAGGTAGAAGCCAAAGTAAATGTCGCCGCTGATACCTTCCACGTTGCCGGAAAGTTTGGCAGGGAAAACATAATCAATCCGTTTCGGATTCTCTGAGTTAATGCCTACGACAAGATTTTCTTTCGTAAAATCTTCATCGCTGATAATTGCCGCCAAAGCAAGCGAATGTGCAAGATTGGCAAGCCAGCCTTTAACCGTCTTAGGTTTGATCGCCTTTGGATTGGTTGTAACCTGTTTATCCGGCACAAGCGGCGCACCTTTCACCTCGTCACTTTCTGTAATAAGGCGACAGTTGTAAACAATATTCATCAGTTTAACAGCGTCTACAACATGGCGGCGGCCCGGATATTTACCTTCGCCGTCCGGGTGGTACATGGTAACAACATCGCACAATTCGGCAACGCTTCCACTCTTAATGTTTGTGGACGCGCCTTTAAGAAGCGACTGATTGCGGATTGGCGGTGTTTCCTGCAATTCGTCTTTTCCGGCTTTAAGCCCGGTAAGCTGTCCTTTGTAATTCTGCGGCGGGTTTGAATCGGCTGTAGTGATAACGTCTTTAAGCAACGCTTTAGCCGCAACCACAAACGGCAATTCCGGCGAACCAACGCTTGTGAGCAAGAAGTTAATGTAATCACTTTTGCGCGAATCGGTAATGCCTGTGCGTGTGGTGTAGCTGTCTGTACAACCATGCGCAACAAGTGCCGGGGTTTTCTGCAAGACGCTCCATCTGCCTTCTCCCCATTCCTGGTAAGTGTCAAGGGCTGAACCTGCCTTGTAGTCGAATGTGTCAAGCACGAATGTTACCCATGTCTGCCCGATTTTGTTCAAAGCGTCCGTAACGTCCGGCGTTCCTGCACCGTCTGCAAACGCTGTTATTGCAATGGTAAGCCCCGGTGAATCAGCGTCAATTTCAATGGTTATGCTGTTGCCAAGAACTCCGCTCCATTTCGCAGTAAGTGCAATGTGTGCAGGGTCGCTTTCGGTTGCTTCAGAAATGCTTGCTGTTGCAGGCATTTCAAGAACTGCGTTTATTGCAGAAACGATATTTGCCATTACATCAGCGGCGGTTGCATTTTTTGCAATAATAAATTCTGCGTCAATGCCGCCAATGCTTACAGTTCCTTTTCCTGCGGCGGTTGCTGTGCCGCTTACAAGAATTGAACCATTTGCAGCCGCCCACTGCTCGCCTTTTTTAATCGGCAAAATGTAAACCGGGAAAGTTGCCATTGCGCCGCTTTTCGGGAAAAGCTGCAACGCCGCAAGGTGAAGGGGGCTGCCATAGCCGTATTTTTCAGCAACGGCGGTTGCGCTTCCTTCAATCTCGTATTTGTCAAGGGAATAGGTTGTTCTATCGTTTCCCTGTCCAACAATCGCCAACTGCTGCGGAAGCATTGCGGCGTTCCCGGTGTTGAAATTTTTGTAGTGAGTCTCAAGCCCGGTGATTCTTGAAACTGTGCTAGGACTTACACCCATCTTCATTTCTCCTTATATCAGAATTCGACAAGCACACTGCCGTCTTCGTCACTTATATTTGCGCGTATAAGTTCCAGCTCTTCCGCTTCACTTATTGCCACGCCCTCTATATAGTCCACATTAAGACTTATTCGCACGATTTTAACGCGCAATGCGCTTTGTGCATCAGCGGGGTCGCCAGTTTCAAACTTCATAATGTCGCGCCCGGTAACAATTCCCCGCATCTTGAAATATGCGTTGTTTTCAGCGCATAAGATATTCCGCACAATTCGTGCTGTTTTCCAAGCCTTTTCTGTGGCTCTCATTCCGGCATTAGCCGCGCCGTCTGTGTTTCCTGTCGCGTACACGTCAACAAAAAAAGTCGCGCTCATAATGTGCTTGTTCAAGCTCGTGCTTCCTTTTGTTTTTTCCGTGCTTGCCAAAGTTACATTCACCAACGGAAAAGGATTTTTCCCTTCGTCAACAAACTGCAAAGGGTTGTCGTTTTCAATGTAAACGTTAATGTCGTAATCCTTTGCGTTTGGGTCTGCTTTTGCCGTTGCAAGTTCATGTTGGTTTTTACATTCCACGCTTAAAATCGCGCCTATTTGGTCGCGGATGTATTCAATGTTATCCGGCTCGCTTAAAAGCTCTTTGCATTCAATATCCATTTAGTTTTTCGCTCCCATGTCTAACACTAAAAACAGTCGGACAATGCCAACTGTTCTATCCGGCTCGGCAAAACTTACCCGCGCGGACTGTTTATCGTCTAAAATGTCCTTCCAAACAACTTTCCAATCCTGCGCCGGGGTAACAACTTTCCCGTTGATTTTAACGCGGTCTGCAAGAAAACTTGCGCACACTGTCCGCCCTGCAACTCGGTTTCCTTCTGTGTCAATGGAATATCCAATGTCGCCAATAAACCCGGTCAACTCCCACGAATGACCTTCCAAATCACTAAGAGTGAATGTGTTGTTTCCAGCTTGCACCCCCTCTATAGTGTAGCCGGCATCATGCTGCGCAAGTTCCCTAAGCCCCATTAGTTGCCCGCTCCGTCATCGGAATCATTGTCGCCGCCGTCCGTGTCATCGGAATCGGCGTTGTCATCGTCTGCGTTGTCGGAATCGGCGTTGTCATTTTCCGGGTTGTCAGAATCGGGCGTTGTGTCTGCCGGGTCTGTGTCAACCGCGCCTGTAGAAGAGGTAGGTTTGTCAGAATCTTTTTTGCCGTCCTTGCCTGTCTTTTTGTTTGCGCCGCCCTTTCCTGTGTTGGCTGCACCTGTGCTTGTAACCTGTATAATTTTTTTTGCTTTTACAAGTTTGTCAAAAACATCTTTTGAAACAAAATCTTCTGCGGTAACTTCCTGACCCTCGGTCAAAATAACGCCTTTAGACGCAATGGCCACGTTGTCCGCAATTTCATAAAACTTTGTAGCTGCCATTTTCAAACTCCTTTTTTTTAGTCTTCTGCAACTGTGATACAGCCGTACTTGTCAACGGAAACAGGAATTGCAAGACCGCGCATTTTACTTTCGGCTGTGTAGGTATCTGCGTTTTCGTCATACCATACGCGGTTGTGAATTCTTGCGAATCCTTCGTAGGTAACTTCAGCAGGAATAATGCTTGCAAACGGCTCTCTCATGCCCGCTGTCGGAACACCGCCAAACACAATTCTAAAGTCAAGGTCTTCAATGGCGGCGGTAACAATTACCTTGTTCGGGTTCATGTATTTAACGCGCGTGTCGCTCTTGAGTGTTTCGTAACTGTCGTTATAAACCCAAAGTTCAAGGCGGAAAGAACCAATGTCAACATATCCCATGTAGCGTCCGCCACGGTTTTTAAGTCCTGGTGAAAGCTGACCCAGGTTCATACCGTCTTTTTTAACTGCGTCCTTAAACTCTGCGTTTTTAATCGCATAGTTCCACGCTTTCTGCCCGAAAATTGCAATAGAAGGTTCGCTCTTGCCGTCATCGTTGACTGCATTACACAAGGCTTCAAGGTCAGAAAGCGGCGATGCGTTTGCTGTGTCGCTCCATAAAATAGCAGCGGTCGGCTTGTGGTTTGTCTTCATTCTGTAATCAAGGTCGTAAACGACTTTTCCGTTTTCGTCTGAAAGCTGCACAATACCTGTCTGCATAATCTGTGCGCACTGCAATTCGATTTGTTCCTTAAACATTCTGTGGAACTTTGAAATTGCTTTTTTGATTTTCGCAACAAGGCGGGCATACCAAGTACCAACGGTAGAAGAATCGTCACTCTGTCCAGGCTGTCGCTTCATAAGTTCATAAAGCGGCACAGGCTGCTGTAAGCAGCCATACGGCGGTTTGAACTTCTTTTCTGTGAAAATGTCATCGTCAACGATAACGCCGCCTGTGCGGTGGTCTTTGAGAACCGGGGCCACTTTGTCGCCTGTGCGCTCAATGTCAATTTCTACATATTCGCCGTTTGTGTAGTCTTCTTCACTTGTTTTGAAGAAGGTTGTAAAAAATCCGCGTTTCTGCATACGCGAATCGTCTGAAAACATTTTCAAAGTTGTCTTCAAAAAATCAAGCATCTTTTTATCTCCTTCAGAATAAAACCTTAGAGGTTATCGGTTTTGCCGACATTGGTAACGTCAAGCGCAAGAATACTGCTTGACCTAAGAGCGTCAGCCTGTGCGTCAGAAAGGGGGTTGCCCTTCAGTGTAACAGCACTTTTTTTGACGCGCCCGGAAATGCAAACGCGGGCGTAAAAGTCTTTTGCCGCGCTGCCGTTTGTGTTGTCAAGTATGTCGCGGTTGACAAGCACAAAGCACTGTCCTTCAACATCGCTTGCAAGTTCCAGTTTTCCACTTGTTTCGTTGCGTGTAAGAACGTAACCGTCTGCGGCTTTTTCTCCTGCCGCAAGGGAAATGACTTCGCTTTTAAATTCGTTGTCACCAATCAAAAGGTCATCCGGGCCGTGTACCTTTGCTTCAAAGTTTCCGTTGATTTCACCCATTACTGTTCTCCTCTCATTCCCAGCTCTTTGTGAAATGCCGCCATGATAGCGTCATCGTCCTGCTTTCCGTTATCCTTTGGCGGTGTAACATTCGGGATTTTTCCTTCGTCCTGTTTCTGTGCGGCAAGGGCTTCTGCCGCAACTTTTTTGTCCATAAATGCGTCAATAACCGTTGCGTCTGCCGGATCGCGGTTTTCTTTGATACATTCAAGCGCGTAGTCCATAGCACCGCACTTGTTGCCCATTGCAAGAAAACGCGCCGCGCGTTCGCTTTCGGCTTTTCTGCCCGCCGCTTCTCCCTCTTTGACAATCGCCGCGTAAACATCGGGATTGTTCTTTTTAAGTTCTTCAGCTGTCATTTTGCAGCCCCCTGTATTGCTTTTGTCGGGCCTGCTTTGACCGCTGCCCGTGTCTTCCATTGTTAAACAAGCGGCAATTCTTGCGCTTGCACTGCGTGTTTTGTCCGCATTTTTTTTCATTGTGTTTTGAATTTCAATGACGCGCGCCTGTGCCTTTAAAACTGAAGAATTGCGCATTGCGACAAATGTGTTTTCTGTTATTTCCTCGCTATCGTCATTGGTGATAACTTCATCTGCAAAACCTGCTTCCACAATTTCCTTGCCGAAATACCAGGTTTCATCGTCCATAAGTTTTTTGACAGTCTTAATGTCTTTGCCGCTTCTTCCGCTGTAACAAGCCGCCATTAAATCATCTGTGCGCTCCATAGCGTCAGCGTTCATGCGCATTTCGTTTCTGTCGCCAATGACAACCGCCCATGCGTTATGTATCATGTATATTGAATTGTCCTCTACTATGATTTTGTTTTTGTAGGAAACGGAATGTGCGGCAAGGGCTATAACACTAGCCGCGCTTGCCGCCATACCTTGAATGTACGTGGTAATTGTAATGTCGTTGTGTTGTCTTGCAAAATCGCGTATAACATTATAAATGGCTATACAATCCCAAAGGTCGCCGCCGGGTGAATTTATTGTAATTCTAACGTCTTCGCCGCTGCCAGCTTTCGCAAGTTCTTCACGCACAAAAGCTGGCGTTATGCCCTCGCTGAACCAACCTTCGCCAATCTGCTTGTCTATTAACAATTCAAACATGGTTTCATTTTCTCCGCTTTGTTTTAAACTCGCTATACCCAAACGCAAAAAAAAATCATGCTTTATACAAGCAGCCTAACAGGTTTTCCCGGCTTCTAAAGGCAAGTTTTACACCGTCCTGTTTGAAGCCGTCTTGTTCAAGCACAACAAAATATTTAGTGTTGTACACGTCCACAAGGATGGCAACATGACCGTATTTGTTTTTTCCTGTCGCTCCCCAAATCAGAATGTCGCCGCGTGAATAGTCAGCCGTTAAACTGTCTTTTGTGACGCAAAGACTGCCGGGGTTTTTGATAATGTCCTTTGCACCTTCCACCCCCGGCGATTGTGGAACACCTAAAACTTCAGCGCAATATTGACGGAAAAGGTCAACACATTGCGGGCCATACCTTTTGTCAAAATCAACTTCAGTTCCAAGATATTTTTTTATAAACTGTGTCAAAGTCATTTTTTTTGTCCTTAAAAAATTAAGCCATCTGTTTCTGTACTTTAGACTGCATCGCGGCAATAATAAGGCTTGCAATAATGGCAACAAAACCAAATACGGATGTAATGATTGTTACCATTGTGTCCTGGCTGAATCCGCCGAATCCAAGCAGAAAAGCACCTACACCCATAAGGACAAGGGAAAGCACGGAAAGCCAAGTTTTTTTAGCTGTATCTCTCTTGTTCCATAATTGGCAAGCGGCAAGACCTGCGCCAAACATGACCACGGCAAAAGCACAAATATCTGCGCTTTGGAAATTTGCAAGGTAGGCAAAAACCACACCTGCAACCACAAAAACAAGACCCAAGATGAGAAGAAAATTTTTTTTCATCTTTATCACTCCTTTCCGCATAAAGCGGTAAAATACTACTCACGTGAGTACAACACTTTTAATTCGTTATAACTCTTTTCTGTTTCCTTGTAGCGGATTTTAAATTCTGCAATCCGTACAATCCAATCTTCACTAACGCTTACTGTGCCGTTATCGTTTCTTTCTGTTTCTCCAATTTCGGGAAAATCGGGAAAAAAAACTTCCGGCACAATGGGCTTGTCAACGTATTCAACTTTTCCGCTCGCGCAACTCGTTAATAGCGTTGTCAACAGAATCGCCGTTATGCAAACTATTGATTTTTTCATTCGCTTCTTTCCTGTTTTTTGCTAGTATGTCAAGTGTGCTTTCAAGTTTTGCTTGATACACAATCGCTTCTGAAAGTTGTTTTTTTGTGCTTTCAAGAGCCGCTTTTGTTTCCTTTTGTTTTCGCGCACTGTGTCGCCACAAAAAGAAAAGAATCCCGGCAACTAAAAGCAGAACCACGGTTTCAATCAAAATTATTTTTATCATCGTTTTTCCTCTCTTTTCTCTCGCACTCTTTTCTTTCAATGTTTAAAAATGCGGCCCTGATTGCAAAAATCAAAACCACAATTTCAACAATCACGCTTAGAACTTCCGTCATTGTTTCCTAAAAACTTGTCCAAAGTAACGTTTAAGTCGATTGTTCCAGCTCCAAGCCCATAAGCAACTGACCAAATCATACAGATGCCCCCCTCGGTTGCGTTAGGCATAACCCCCAGCCACTTCAACACGGCGCAAGTAACAAGCCCTGCTGTAGAAACGAATTTGAAAATCTTGCTTATTGTTTTTGCTGAAAGTTTTTTCTTTTCGTTCGATTCTGCATTTTCAATGTCTTCTTCGTTGTTCATTTATAGACCTCTCTTATTTTTACCAAATGTTCTATAAGCTCCTGCGTCCAATTTTTCATTCTCAAATTGAACTCCGGGGTTTTAAATTCGTCTTTCACACCCAAGCCATACACCAGGGAGCAGATTTCTTCCTGTTTAATCTCAATGTATGCGTTTTTAGTGTTTAAGTGGTTGAATGTTATCCACTCAACCACTTTGTCATAACACCGTTCAAGAATGTATTTAGTGATATAGCTGTTATATTTGCTGTCATCGCTTTCAACTTTTGACCGCAACGACATAATATATAAATGCGCCCATTCCACTTGCTGCCTTATAATTTCACGCTCTCTTTGGTCATCCCCGATTTTCACCGCCTTAGTATGAATCGTTATCAATCCAGCTTTCGCCAAAAAAGCAAGAAGGGCTATCAGCATGGCAAAAAAAACAAGAACCATCCATGTATTTTGACTTGTTAAAACTTTGCCTATTGCTTCCCACATTCTACGCCACCTTCATTTTTGTAGTGTGCCAAATGTTGCCACACTTTTACATTTATTTTTTCGTGTTTTTCAGTCCACCAGCCTTCACCGTCATAAAACGCCGTTGTTTCTACGCCGCCATGTGAACAAACCCACTTTAAAGAGCTTTCACCGGGCGGTGTTTTTTCCGCATCCCGCCACTCTTTTTTAAGTTTTTCGTTTGTAATCATCCAGTCAAAATTGCTTAAAGATTCATAACCGCGTTTGAAAGTTTCAGCAATTTTCTTTTCACGCTCAAAAAGCCCGCGCAACCTGTTGATTTCTTTTTGTTGGTCAACAATCACGCTTACAAGTTGTTCTTTATCCAGCGTTTCAAGAGCCTTGTCCTTTGGCTCTTTTACAATCAATTCTTCCGTGCCATTCATTTTGCGCCCTCGTTTTTGTCACCGTCTGAAGGTGGGGTTGTTCCGTTCATTTCGCTTTCATCGTCTATTTCTTCGTTATCAATGTTTGTGTATGCAGGTTTTCCGTTGTTATCTTCGTCTACGTGCGGAATAAAGCCCATTCTTTTCATTAAGGCTCTTTCTCTCTTTTGTGTTTGCAAAACCTGCTTAATTGTCATGCCACTATTGCGCATTGCTTCGCGATCGAATGTAGAAAAACCGTTATCAACGGCAAGTTGGCTTGCCCGCATTTCTTTTTCGCGATCAATGGCAGGGCGGCTAAGTCCAAGCCAAGCCGCCGTTGTCCATGCGCTTATAATTCGCCATTTGCTCGCATCTGCGTATGCACTTAAAAATCCGGGCGCGTCAAGTTGCCCGGTCAAAACAGCCTGTGTTATAAATGCGTTATAAATATTTTGACAAAACGCATCCGCATTTTTTTTCACGCGACTTGAAAGATAAATTTCAAATTCGTTATTTGCGGCGCGGGAAGCGGAATAGTTGTTTCCAAATCGCAACATGAGAATTTCCGGCGGTATTCCGTGCGTCCATGCAAGAGCGGAAATAATCGCTTCTTCAAAAATGCGGAAGTTTACGTTCGGGCGGTTTGTTGCAGGGCTTACAATTTTTTGTCCGGGGTCTAAATCGTCAAAAAATGTTCCTGGCTTCATTTGGCGCATATCGTCACCAAGTTGTTTGCCCGGAAGTGGGTTATAGTCCTTTGGCTCTGCTGGCGGCTCTGTGCCTACGGTAGGGCGCAAGCGTGAAAGTCCGTCACTAGGTCGCGCACCCTTTGCGCTTTCAGCTGTTCTTTCGACAAAAAAGGCAAGCATGGCGTTAATTACTGCCGCCCTTGTTTCTGCATCGCGATAGCGGTCAAGGTCTTTCAGCATATAGAGTGTATCAGCAAGAAACGGCTCGCCCCTTGTGTCATCAAGCAAGGTTTCAGAGCCGTAAACCATCCAGCTTATAAGCCGCCCGCTTTTTTCCCCTCGTGTCGGGATTCTTTCAAAGTGTATTGTGCCGTTGGTTTCACTCCGAACATGGAAAGCAACCTTTTTTCCCCACTTGTCAAATTCTACGCCGTGCTTTATGTAGCCGCCGTTTTTCGGCTCGTAATCGTCCGGGGTTCTTATACAGTCGCCGTTGACCCACTGCCAACGCGGAAGCCCTGTTTTTTGGTCAATGCGGCTGATTATAATTCCGTCACCGCAAACAAGGCTTTCAAAGCGCACTTGCCACTGAAAAGCTCCAAATGAAAGTTTTTTGCCCCAGTCAAAAACAGCCGGGGTAGAAGCATATAAACCAAATTCCGTTGAAAACTTTTCGCCGTAAATAGCGGCGTTTTCCTCTTGCTTCTCCTCGCTTGCTCTTGCCCAAATCACAGAGCCTACAGGAAGAGGGGCAACGGTCAGCCCTGTATGAATTTCATTCAACAAGAGCTGCCTAATAATTCCCTTTGCGTACAGGTTTTCTTTGAAAAGCCTAAGGCTTCTTTTGCGTAACGTCCAATAATCTACAAAAGCAAAATCTTCAAGCGACCCAAAACTCCCTTCAAATTTTGAGCCGTTCCAAACGTCCTGCGCAAGGTCAAGAAGATACATATTGTAATTTTCAAGCGTCTTTTCAACCATAATCAAAAACCAGGAACAATCCGCCGTGCGCAAGAGCCATTCAAGCCAAGACTTCTTTCAAGCTGTGCAATTTCGTTTGTCAATCTTGTCCGCCAACTTATAAGCTGTGTTAAATCCGTGCGTTTTACGGTCTGCCTGTCCTGTCCTGTGTCAATAGTGTATTCGCTTATTCCGCTTGCACCGTTCGGGGAATTAAAAAATACGATAGCCGCATCAACTTGATTTAAAATAAATCTGTCGTTGGCAAGTTGATTAGTCCAATAGTCATGATTAGATATGTTTTTAAATTTCTCTGCGCCCGGTAAAAGATTCATACTTCAAAGCATAAAAGCCCGTCTAAAAACTCGCTATACCCAAACGCATAAAAAAAGCCCGGAATACCGGGCTTGAAAGTTACGCTGCTTTGTGCAACACAAGCACTTCTGCAATTTTGTATGCTATATAGGATTTATCCATTTCGTAGGTAAGGTTTCTTCCTGCGTTTTCGCCATTCTTGAATTCTGCAAGTGTCCAGCGGTCTTTGCTACAAGGCACTGCGACAATCTGCTTTTCGTTGTCCTTCAGAGTCTCAAAAGAAGAGGTTGTATTTTCAATCATTGTTTGCGCCCTTGCAAGCTGTGCGTCAACGGCATTGTGCAAAACATTGTAGTCATACCGAACTGAAATGTAGGTGTTTGCACCTTCAAGAATTTCGCCGCTGTATTCGTCATAGCGGATAGATTCAAACTTTGCGCCGATTTTTTCAATAGCCTTAAAATCAATACTCAAATCCTTAACGGTAATGTGTGTGTAGTCTGAATATCCACAATAACCGCTTCTTACAGAAATTTGTCTTGAATTGTAACCCAGCTTTTTAATCTCTGCTCTGATTGCCGCGCTTCTTTCTTTATTTGTCATTTGTTTTCTCCTTGTAAGCAACTTTCAATCGCTTACAAGTATATAATACGATACTCTTAGAAAAGTGTTAGGCGTTTTTCAAAAAAAAGAGATAAAAAAACGGCTGTTAAAAAATTCAACAGCCGTTATCCACGCTCTAACCTGTTATAAAAGTGTCGTTTAAGCAACTTTTCAACAAATTATCAACATTATTTAAATGCAA
>ERZ773254.976-NODE-976-length-13745-cov-28.292695_pt1 | contig 13745 bp, 10 predicted proteins | sample MGYA00580516_ERZ773254 | MGnify/ENA primary metagenome ERZ773254 (study PRJEB29015, sample SAMEA2738158) | human oral metagenome | biome: human oral; feature: human-associated habitat; material: saliva | place: China | collected 2192 ...
GTGGTTCCGTTCTCACCGGTCGCCTGGGTTAGGCGCACGTCCAGGTGGCCTCGCGCGATCTCGACGGGGTCGGAGAGCAGGGACGAGGCCGGGGCCGGGGCTTCCCCGTTCCCGTGACCGGGCGAGGGGCTGGGATCGGGCGTGGGCGCCGGTTCGGGCTCCTCGGGGGCGGCGGCTCCGTCGCGCAGGTTGAGCATGGCGGTGAGGCCGACGTGGTCGCCGACGGTGACGTCGGAGGCGTCGGCGACGGTCATGATGGCGTCGGAGAGCGGGTGGGGGCGCAGGGTGACGCGCATGTACATGGGGTCGGACTGGCACACGCCGAGGTCCTGCGGCTTCGTATCTATTCCGCCCGCTCCGAGGGTGCCTTCCATGGAGCACCAGGGGCTGAAGTCGTACTTGGACTCGAGGAATTCGATCTTGTAGGTGGCGCGCAGGGTCGGGTCTGCCGCGCGCACGGTGGCCGTGTACTGGTCGGTCGTGCCGGGAACGAGGTCGTAGGAGACGTCGACGCGCCGCGAGGAGACGGGCAGGTGGTCGGGGTTCCACACGGGCGCAGGATCCGGGTTGGAGGGGCCTAGGATCGTGTCGCCTCCGCCAACCGTCACGGGCTCGGTGTCCTTTTGAGAGTACTGGGCGGGCTGGGAGATCCAGCGTGCCGAGGCGGAGTCTCCGGGGATGTAGATCGCCTGGACCGCGGCTGCGTCGGCGCCCAGGAGCTCGGAGACGGTCGCGCGGCCGCCTTCGACGACGGCCTCGGTCAGGAAGTAGCCGTTGACGGTGATCCATGCGCGCCCGCTATCGGTGGCGACGCCCGTGTCGATCGTGATGTCGGTGAGGTGGTTGTCGCCGGGGTGGGCGCGCTCCGCGTGGTGAGACAGGGTGAGCGTCGGGGCGGCGGCGTTGCCGTCCGCGCGCTCGGCGCGGGCGGAGTTGTAGGCGGCCTCGATGTCCTTAATGGTGCCGTCGGCGGGGTTCGCGCCGCCGACCTGCCAGACCAGCGGGGTGATCGGCGAGGAGTAGATAGCGGTGCCGTCGGCGCTGCGAGCGGTCATCTTGTAGTTCGCGACGTAGCGACCCGGCTGCGTGAAGGTCGTGTACAGGTGCGTGTGGCGGGGGTTGTAGACGCTGCGGTAGGCGGTGTCATGGCTGGAGAGGAAGCGGTTGACGCTGTCTCCGTTGTCGATGAACATCTCCATGCGTCCGGGCCCCTCGACGCTGATCAGGTCGAGGGTGTAGGTCTCGCCCTCGAACTTGTCGGTGTCGCCGATCTCGCCGGCGCCCAGGCCCGCCCAGATGGGCGTGTTGCCGGGGCCGGGGTTCTGGGGAGCGGCGCTGAGGACGGTGCCCTCGGCGCCGAGGAAGGACAGGTCGGGCCGGCCGGCGGGGACGACGAGCTGTGACTTGGCCTCGTCTTTGTCGCCGGTGCCGGTCCACGCCTTGGGGATCCACAGGGCGGTTTTCTCCATCGGCATGTTGATGGTGTTGAGCGAGAAGCTGTTGGTGTCGTCGTGCCAGACGGGGATGGGCGCATCGACGTGTTGTCCGGTGACGATCCATTCCTTGTCCTGGTCCGGGCCGGCCCACGCGGCGGCGGGGGTCAGGGCCAGGAAGAGAGCGAGCGCCGCTGTACTGATGCGTCGCAGGTATGACATTCGGGTGCCTTTTCTAGCTATGTTGCAAGTGCGAACCATTATCACTCTAAATAAGTGCGCGCACAACTCACACCACTCAGGCATGTTTCACGCGTGTTTCACGCAGCCACTCCCCCGCCCCGCCGATAGGCTCACACCCATGAGATTCGCGACCTGGAACGTCAACTCCATCCGCACGCGCGTCGACCGCGTCATCGCCTTTCTGGAGCGCTCAGGCACGGACGTGCTGGCCATGCAGGAAATCAAGTGCCGCCCCGACCAGTTCCCCATCGAAGCTTTCGAGGAGGCGGGCTACCACGTCGCCATCCACGGCCTCAACCAGTGGAACGGCGTCGCTGTGGCCTCGCGCCTGCCGATCCTTACCATTCAGGACCACTTCCCCACCCAGCCCGCCTTCGGCGAACCGCCGGTCGTCGAGGCGCGCGCGCTCGGCGTCACCATCGACACGACCGACGCCCTCCCCTCCCAGGACGGGCAGGCCTCGTCGATGACGATCTGGAGCCTGTACGTGCCCAACGGGCGCGAGCTCACCCACGCGCACTACGCCTACAAGCTCCAGTGGCTGGCCAACCTCGCCGAGCAGGGACGCAGCTGGCTCGCCGACCCCGACGCGCGCATCGCCCTGGTCGGCGACTGGAACGTCGCTCCCCTGGACGAGGACGTGTGGGACATGAGCGTCTTCGAAGGCTCCACCCACGTCTCCGCCCCCGAGCGCGAGGCCTTCGCCGCCTTCGCCGCGGACGGCTGGGTCGAGGTCACGCGAGAGCGCGTCACGAACTACACCTACTGGGACTACCAGAAGCTGCGCTTCCCGAAAAACCAGGGGATGCGCATCGACTTCGTCTACTGTTCACCCGCCCTCGCGGCTCGCGTGAGCGGCGCCGCGATCGACCGCGACGAACGCAAGGGCAAGGGCGCCTCCGACCACGTGCCCGTCATCATCGACGTCGACTAAGAGAGGCGACGAGGCCGGAACTCACTCTCGCACGCAGGCAAGGGTCAGGGCCGCGGTGCTGGAACGCAACTAAGTAAGACCCGCTTACGCGCGTCACCACAACACTCAGGATCGTTCGCGCGCAAGAGCCAACAGAGAGGCGTTGAGGCTGGCCCAGTTGTCGTGATGCCACGGGCCGAAAGGTTGCGCGCCGACGAAGGCTGCACTGGCGCCGAGGTCGCGGTCAGCCCACACGAAGGAGCCCGACTGTCCGAAATGCCCGATCGTTCGCTCCGAGGCATCGGGAGCGGTCCAGTGCGGCGACTTCTCCCCGCGAATCTCCAATCCCAAGCCCCACGGGCATGGAGCGAAGCGCCCGTAGCCAGGAACGACGCCCGCGAGGGCGGGAAACTGGGAAAGCCCAGCGAGGGCAGCCAGCGGAGCGCTCACCAGGGTCGGGCGCGCCAGCTCCGCGCCGAAAAGACTCAGGTCGTCCGCCGACGCGAGGCCAGCATGGGCAGGACTGCCCTGAATATCGGCTGACGACATTCCAAGGGGTTCGAAGACACTGGCACGCACCCACTGGACGACACTGACGCCGGTTGCCCGCTCGATCGTCTCCCCCACAACGTTAAAGCCCTCATTGGAATAAATGCGGCGCTTGCCCGGCGCTGCAACGGGGCGACGCCCCTCGAAGGGCAAGCCCGAGGCATGGGCGAGCAGGTGACGAATGGTTGCTCCTTCGGGACCGGCCGGATCATCAAGGCCGATGAGTCCCCGCTCAACGGCGACGAGGGCAGACCACGCGACGATCGATTTAGTGACAGAGGCGAGAGGAAAGACACGATCAACGTCGCCGTGAGAATAGAGAACGTCGCCCTCGACACGAAGGACGAGGGCGACGTCGAATGACGGTAGAGGGCCAATCACGCGGTGGCCACCGGAGCGGGCGCGGATTCTGCTGCCGCCGTCGTCTTCTCGCTGATCTTACGCAGCGTGCGCGCGTAGACTTCAGCGACTTCCTCGGGAACGGATGCGCCGAGCTGCAGCACGTAGTGCGCGGGCAGGTGCAGAAGCTGAACGCACACGGCTAAGAAGTCCGCAACAAACTCGCGGGCGTCGATGGGCTCGTCGTTGTAGCGAGCCGACACGACCGAGCCATACCAGTAGCGGATCAGGATCTTTGCGAGCGTGCGGGGGGTAGTACCGATGTCGGCACCCTCCTCGTCGACGAAGCTCTGGATCATGACGGTCAGAGCTTCCTCCATCTGCTGCGTCCGGAACTTGTAGTGGATATGCGCAGGATGGGCCTCCGACGAGGACTCCGCCCACAGCACGCAGTCCAGGGCGATGGCCGCGTCCGCGCCAGGCTTCATTGCGAAACGCATCTCGCCTACAGCCCAGTCGACGAACGAACCAGCGGTGATGCCGCCTTCGTCGAATCCGCCCTCTACTTCGTCGTTAATGGTCACGTCAAAGAGCGCGTTCATTTCCTCGTGGCGCTGAATCGCGCTACGCAGGATCGCTTCCTTCGACGGGAAGTGATAGACGACGGCGGGGTGCGAAATACCGACTCGACGACCGAGGTCACGCAGAGAGAAGCCGTTATAGCCTCGCTCTGCGATCAGGACCATCGCTGCCGAGAGGATGGATTCACGCGTTGCCTGTCCGACAGAATAGGCTCCACGGGCCTTCCTCTGGGTTGTCATATCATCTCCTGCTGTTGCGGGCCTCACATACCGAGAGTCCGAAATACACACTGGTATTTAGTGTAGCGCGCAATGTCAGGGTTTACCAACATTCATGACAAGGCCATCAATCGTGTCGTTGATGTCAACTGTCACATTCTGCCCATCCTGGACATGCCCACCCAGCAGAAGAACGGCCAGACGATCGCCGATCTCACGCTGAATCAAGCGGCGAAGCGGTCGCGCACCGAAGGCCGGATCATAGCCCACACGCGCTAGCCAGCCGCGAGCAGGTTCACTAACTGTCAAGTTAATTCGACGATCGGTAAGACGCTTTTGGAGCGAAGCAACCAGCAGGTCAACGATTTCTCCAAGATTTTCGCGGGTCAGGGCGTCAAACATGACGGTCTCATCCAACCTATTGAGGAACTCGGGTCGGAAACTGGCCCGCACGACCGACATGACCGCATCTTTCTTCCCCTCCGCCGTCAAATCAGAGTCCGCAAGATATTGCGAACCAAGATTAGACGTCAAAATCAGAATCGTGTTGCGGAAGTCAACCGTTCGTCCCTGCCCATCAGTGAGACGCCCATCATCGAGGACTTGCAGGAGGATGTCGAAAATCTCAGGGTCAGCTTTCTCCACCTCATCCAGCAGAACCACGGAATAAGGACGGCGACGCACGGCTTCAGTCAGCTGACCACCCTGCTCGTAACCCACGTATCCCGGAGGAGCTCCGACCAGGCGCGCAACCGAATGCTTCTCCGAGTACTCGGACATGTCGATACGCACCATAGCGCGCTCATCATCAAAGAGAAACTCTGCGAGAGACTTGGCCAGCTCTGTCTTACCCACGCCCGTAGGACCCAGGAACAGGAAGGAACCGGTGGGACGATTCGGATCAGACAGGCCCGCACGCGAGCGACGCACGGCATCAGACACTGCTCGCACGGCATCTTTTTGCCCAATGAGCCGCTTACCCAGTTCACTCTCCATGTGCAAGAGCTTCTCCGTCTCGGTCTGGAGCAGCTTACCCGTCGGGATTCCCGTCCACGCTTCGATCACCTCGGCGATCTCGGTGGGGCCAACCTTCTCAGCGATCATCGGCTCATCAGTGGAGACGGCCTCCTGCGATGCGACCCGAGCCTCCTCCTGCGCAATCTGGCGCTCGACGGCAGGAATCTCGCCGTTCTGCAGGCGACCAGCTTCCTCCCAGCGCCCCTCGCGCACGGCGAGTTCGAGCTGAGTGCGCAGCGTATCGAGCTGGACACGCAGATCACCCACACGGTTGTGGCCGGCCTTCTCGGCCTCCCACCGGGCAGTAAGGGCGCGCAGCTGCTCCTCGCGGTCCGCCAGGTCCGCGCGCAGCTTGCTCAAGCGATCCTGGGTCGCCTCGTCGAGGCTCTCCGGGTCGGACTCAGTCAGGTAGGACTCCTCCATGCGCAGGCGATCCACGCTGCGGCGCAGCTCGTCGATCTCCACCGGGGAGGAGTCGAGCTCCATGCGCAGACGCGAGGCGGCCTCGTCAATCAGGTCGATGGCCTTGTCGGGCAGCTGACGACCCGTGATGTAACGATTCGACAGGGTCGCGGCAGCCACGAGCGCACCATCGGAAATGGTCACCTTGTGGTGGGCCTCATACTTGGGGGCAATGCCACGGAGGATGGCGACCGTATCCTCGACCGAGGGCTCACCGACGAAAACCTGCTGGAAGCGGCGCTCCAGCGCCGGATCCTTCTCGATATTCTCACGATATTCGTCGAGCGTGGTCGCACCCACCATGCGCAGCTCGCCGCGCGCAAGCATAGGCTTGAGCATATTGCCCGCATCCATGGCACCCTCGGAACCACCGCCCGCACCAACGACCGTGTGCAGCTCATCGATGAAGGTAATGACCTGCCCATCCGAACGCGCAATCTCAGCGAGGACTGCCTTCAGGCGCTCCTCGAACTCGCCGCGATACTTGGCTCCGGCGACCATCGAGGACACATCCAGGGAGATCAGACGCTTGTCACGCAGGGATTCGGGGACATCGCCCGCGACGATACGCTGTGCCAGCCCTTCGACGACGGCGGTCTTACCGACACCGGGTTCGCCGATGAGGACCGGGTTATTCTTCGTGCGCCTCGACAAGACCTGGACGACGCGTCGAATCTCGTTGTCTCGACCGATGACCGGGTCGAGCTTGCCCTCGCGCGCCACCTCGGTCAGGTCGCGGCCATACTTCGCCAAGGCCTCGAACGAACCCTCGGGATCAGCCGAGGTAATCGGGTCAGGACGCAGCTGGGCGAGCGCCTGCGTGAGCGCATCGGCCGACGCTCCGCCCTGGGTCAGGATTCGACCAGCCTCGGTGTCCGAGGCGGCCAGAGCGATGAGCAGGTGCTCAGTCGAGACGTACTGGTCACCCCCCTTATCCGCAAGCTGTTCGGCTTCCTGGACAGCGCTGAGCAACGCACGCGAGGCCTGGGCGGAGCCAGCGGATACCCCCTGGGTACTCGGAAGGGCTACCAGGGCATTTCGTGTGCGCGCGCCAATCATGCGCGCATCCGCACCCACGGCCTCGAGCAAGGACAGAGCAATGCCCTCGCGCTGCTCAATGAGAGCCTCAAGCAGGTGAATGGGTTCAACCTGCGGATTACCGGCCGCCGACGCGGCCTGGAGCGCCGAAGCAACGGCTTCGTGCGCTTTCGTTGTCATCTCATGTGCCATGAGATCATTCCTCCAAATGGTTCGCAATTGTCGCGTCGACGATTCCCGACGCTTCTAAGGGACATAACGAACCCAAAGTTGAGTCTATTCCACTCAACTTCAAGATGAGAAACGACGCCGCGACTCAGTTCTCAGGAAGCCACGCAGGACCATCAAAGCCGCGCTGATGCCCACCCGACGGACCCGAATCCTGCCCATCCTCAACCCCATAACGCTCCGCGAGCGCACGGAAAAGTTGCAACGTCGTCGCCAGCGCACACATCACCTGCTGCACCAGCTGCGCATCCGTCGCCCCATACTCGTAATCACCATTGACCTCAGCAACCACGCGATCACCCTCAAGCTGCTCTGCCACGTAAGCCTTGGGCCACAGGAATTCCCCGTGCCACGCCTGGAGGAAATCGCGCAAATCATCCCCATACTCCAGAGGGATAAGCTGCTTCATGAACGCAACAATCGACAAAACCTCACGCGAATCACCGAGGAAACGGAAGCAGAACAGGTGCCCCTCCCACAGGCCGCACAAGTCGCCGTCATTGTCAATGCGCCATGCCCAACCTTCAGAGTCGAAAAGCAACCCCAGACGCTCTTGCGTGATGGGACGAACCATATCGAAGCGATTGGCTTCGAACTCCGAATTACCCGTTGCGATTCCTTCCACCGTCGCTGCGTTGCTATCCTCCCATTGTTCCACATCGGAGGGCACACCGTCCGTCGGTTCGGCGCGGCGAGGCGACTCCTCGCCGTCGGCTCCACCGTCGGCATCCGCCCGCCATAGCCAGCCCATGATGACTCACCTACTCGTCTCTCTCATCCTTGACGCGCCACTGCATCACAACTTCGGAGACGTGAGCGCGTCGACCGTCCCGACACGTGAGCTTTATACGCACATCCATCGGCCGCCTCCTCGCTCGCCACATCATGCCACCAGCGTGTGTATCGCCACACCCTCACAGTAGCGCAGAATCCGCGAAATACCAATGGCCGCGCAGTCTCAAATGCATCGCTACCCTTATCCCCCAGGAGCACCCCACAACTATCGCCGCAGCTCACCGCTATGACACAGAGACATTCTCAAATAGTTGTCTAGTGCATCACATTTTGTTGCACCTCTTGCACGCCGCATACTTTTGGGCTATTTAGACCGCCGATCATTCTCCGGTGGGCCGTAGTAACCACGCACCCCACGGGCACCCCCGACACCATTCAACGGAACTCTCCCGGACGGAGGAACCAAGCCGCCAGGCACCACCCCAGGAACCACCCGAGGAACCAGGCCGCCAGGCACCACCCCAGGAACCACCCGAGGAACCAAGCCGCCAGGCACCACCCCAGGAACCACCGGTCCCCACGGCGCCACCCCAGGAACCACCGGTCCCCACGGCGCCATCGGCACAGGGGGAAGCGGCAGCACCGCCGCACTGCGTGCGACCAGCCATCGTAGGAGCCGCTCAGCGGGTCCCCGCGTGTGACCCATACCGTCGGATACCACGCAGCCAACACCAATGACGGCCCACACGGCCAACGCAATGAGCGCTGAGACCACCACACCCACCGATCGCACACCCGCCAAACCCAGGCACGCAAAGACAGCGACGAAGAGCAACGTCTGAGCAAGGTAGGCGGTCATGGAACGGCGGCCAATGGCACTCAAAAAAGAACGAACGACGCCCAGCTCCTCAGCTGGCGAGCTGCCCGACATCATCGACAAACCACAGTCCACGCGCGGACCACCGCCCAAAAGCGCCAGAAGGGCCAGCCACCCACAGGCTCCAGCAACACCGCAGGCATGAAAGAGCGGGAACGTCCAGCCAGCACCACCCACATGAGCCCAATCGAGCTCACCAAGCGCGTACGGCACAGCTCCCAACGCGCCAACAGCCAGGCCACCACACGCGAAGATCCCAAGCGCGCATCCATGGCGATGAGGATCCTGTAAGGCTCCCCACCGTTGAAGGGCAACACCGATCATGACACACGGGATGACAAGAGCAGTAAAGGCAGCGAACGGCGTCGCAAACAGCCACACACCGAACGACATCGCAGGATAAGTCGCACCCACAGACATCGGACTGTGATACTCGAGCGACATGGGCCGGCCCCCCGCCCCGTACCCGATCGAAGCCATGGATAACAAACTCAACGCCGCAAACGATACTGCGACCACCACGCGCGGCCACACGCGCGTCATGACGATGACCTCCGCGAAAACCACCGCGACGAGGCCATACGTTCCAATAATGTCACCCTGAAAAACGAGAGAATGCACTCCACCAATAGCCAGCATCCACCAGCCGCGTCTCCGAATTAAACGCGACGCCGCACATCGAGCGCGACGCTCCACGGCCTCGCCAAAAAACTGCCACTGCGCGGGATTCCAGCCGGCGCTCAACTCGGCGGGCAGCGCGCCCAAGGCGACGCGCCGCTCGCGTTCGATCGTGCGCTTAGCCATGATCGCCATACCGAAGCCGAAGAGTATCGAAAAGAGCGGATAGGCACGGCGGTCGACGAACATGGAACGCAGCAGGAACCACCACTGATCAACATCCGTCATGGCAGCAAGCGCCGCCCGCCCCGCCTCGGGATGGTCAGGGAAGAAACGCACCCAGAACGGCACGTTCGCCAATGCAATAAGAGCCAGCATGAAACCGCGCGCAACGTCGGGGGCGGGGTAGCGTACCTGGCGCTGGCCAGTGAAGGACAGGGAAGACAAACAGACTCCTTTCACGGTGCAAACCCGGAGCGTCAGGGGGCGAAAAAGGGGGCGAGGCCGGAGCAGTTTCCGGGACACGCCCCCTCCACGAGTCACTCGCTCAGCGGTAGACAGACATCATCGCCTGCTGGGTGAGTTCACGCCGCTTCCGGTTCACCCGTACCAGGAGAACAATTCCGACGATCATCACAATCAGACCAATCACACCAACGACGGTCGCCCACACGAAAGGCACGATAAAGGCCATACCCGCCTCATCAGGCGACATACCGAGTCCCACGACCTGCGCACCGGACGACAGACCATCACACGAGAGCTGATAGTTTCCAGGCGAAATACCCGTAATCGAGAAAATACTGCTATCGCCCTGATAGGCATTCATCACATAACCAGCACCGTTCGCGTCGGTGAGGGAGCACGAATTGGCAAGACCATCTGTGATCAAGACCGTAAAGTTACCTCCCTCCGAGACGGACACAGTATCGCCGTTACGCAGTCCGCCGTCACTGCCGGCGAGCTGGTCAAAGGTTGAACCGAGACCCGCGATCAGCGTGACCACCAAGGTGATCGGTGCGATGACAAGCATTGCAACAATGCCAATAACCAACGTGGTAATACCGGGGGCACGGCTGGGCATAGGGGGAAGTTCCACAATGGGTGACCCGTAGCCTGCGCCAGGGGAACCGGCGTAGCCCTGGTCGGCTGCGCCCGGGTAGCCCTGGGGAACATCGACATTTTCGCCGTACTGGGGCCACGGCGTGTTCGCTCCACCCGACGATCCATAGGAGGACGGATTCGACATGTCAGTGCCTTCCTCGTGAGAATTTGTTTCAAGCATAACAACGCAACGAGCGCCCCGAATAACGTGTCGCGACGAACGAAACGCCGACCTCCACACGTCAAAGCAACGGTCGAGGCCGGAGAAACGTTCCGGGTACGTCCTCGTCACCGGGTTCGAACTCGCCGCGAACGCGGCACGCGCCTATCGTAATTGCCTGCTACTGCCACGCACCGGTGTGTCCATGGTCGAGGGAGCAGCCTCACGCATATGCAGTAGGGACGCACTCCGAGTAGCGCACATTCGTAAGCTAGGACAACTGAACACCACTCAGGCGCTGCGCACGCAACTGGGCCACGCCGGGAACCTCAAGGGGTTCCAGCGCTACGCCTGTCGCCCGCTCGAGCAGCAGGTCCGCCAGCTCGGGGTTGCGTGCCAGCGCCGGGCCGTGCATGTAGGTAGCAATGATAGACCCCTGAACGGCTCCGTCGTAAGCGACCTCAGCGGGTTCGCATCCCTGCGGCGTCCCATTACCCACGCCCGCGACGACACGCCCGAGGGGAGCCGCGTCGGGACCAAGAACGGTTCCACCGCCGTGGTTCTCGAAGCCGCTCAGCGGCTGGGTGAGTCCATCAACAAGAGGTAGGGTCACAAGTTCACCAATGGCGCGATGGCCTTGCGGCTGGGTCGTAATGTCCAGAACTCCCATGCCAGGCACGCGAACGCCGCGCGCATCCTCGTACCAGTGGCCGAGGACCTGCAGCGACGCGCAAATCGCCAGAAGCGGACGCCCGGCATCGAGAGCACGAGCCAGGCCCGAAGTACCCCGGAATTTGTCGGCTGCAAGCGCCTGGGCAGTATCTTCGCCGCCACCCAGCGTGTAGATGTCGAGGCTATCAGGGATTTCTTCGGTCAAGCTGACGTGGACGACTTCAGCGTCAATACCCCTCCTGCGGGCACGTTCAGCCAAGATCAGGGCGTTGCCCGTGTCCCCGTAGGTGCCCAACACCTCGGGCATGAGGACACCAATGTGCAGCGTGGATGCGCTCACCGCTTGCCTTCCTTTCGGTCGAGCAGGACCTTAAAGTCGCGCATTGCCGTGTAGTTGAGGAGGACTTCGACGCGCCCCGGCTCACAGCGGGCCAGGGCATCCATCGGTAGGTCCACGAGGTCGCAGTGAATGCCCGCGTACTCGAGGCGGACGGCCAAGTCGGCCCCGCGCTCGCCACAGGCGATGACGCGGCGACCGGGCCGGTTGACACCGGAGAAGTCAACGTCCCACAGCCAGGACAGGTCCTGCCCATCGGGCACCTGCCCGTTGACGCCAATGACGACCTGGGCGACCCTCGGATCAATCATGGTCATCGCTTCCTGCCAGCCCGCGGGATTTTTCGCGAGCATCAAACGGGCGCTCCGACCATTCACGTCGTGAACCGAATAGCGGCCCGCGACCTCGGTAACACGACTGACGGCCTGCGCGGCCACCGCGGGGTCGATACCCATTGCGACCGCAGCAGCGACTGCCTGCGCCGCGTTGCCGAGATTCGCTCGACCGGGAAGCAACAGGTTGAGGGGGACGTTCACTCCGCCCGGTCCGTGCAAAGTTGCTCGCGGGCCGTCGGGGGCCAGGTCAACGTCGGTAAGCCACCAGTGGGGCTGGGGCCGACTCTTCAATGCGGGAAGCTCTTCATCGGCGAAGGCAGGGATCAGGTGCCAGTCCTCACCGTTGCGCACGACGCGCCCTCCGCGCGGGTAGGCCGCCGAGTCGCCACCCCACCCCGCGCCGGCGGCGACCCACACGACGCGGGGGTTATCCGCGGCTGCGGAGACGATGAGCGGATCATCGCAGTTAGCGACGACGACGGCGTCCGGATGGGCCGACGAACCCTCGCGAAGGCGCTTTTCCACCGAGCCGATCTCACCGACGCGATCAAGCTGGTCGCGCGAGAGATTCAGGTAGACGAAAACGTCGGGCTTTACATCAGCGGCGACCGTCGGCACATGCATTTCGTCGACCTCGAGGGCAGCGCGAGAGGCATCCTTTCCCCGCATGAGCGCAGTGATGACGCCTGATGTCATGTTGTCGCCGTTGATATTGGAGGCAACAGGACCAGCACTCTCCAAAGCGGCACGCACCATGCGCGTCGTCGTGGACTTGCCGTTCGTGCCGGTGACGATAACGGATGAGAAGGGAGCTGCCAGCTCAGCGAGGAAGCGCGGGGAGATGCGCAGCGCGACCTCCCCGCCGATCATGCCGCCGGAGCCTCGTCCGAGGGCGCGGGAGGCAAAGCGGGCGGCGCCACCAGCCGCGTTGGCCACACGGGAGCGCACCGAGAGGTGATGCGATGATGTCGTCATGCATCAAGGTTAGCGCGTGCGCGGACATGTCTGCGCCTTCGGAAGGTGCCCACTCCTTGCCCTGAGATGATGCGCACGTGAGAGTGGGCGACGCGACGATCGCCCCGACACGCCGAATGCGGGATGACCTGCACTAATAGTGCTGCATTGCATATTGACGTTACCCACGCCATGTCACTGTGATGACATCGATATGTCTCAACGGTCAATACTGACGCCGGCGCCGCAGACGCCCGAGAGCGCTTCCCTTCAAATTCTGCGTTTTTTCAAGGAAAAATACACCTAGTAGCCAAAGCCGCAGGTCAGCGGCCATTTCGTGAAAAATGTCGTCAACGAGACGCACACTATTTTCAGGTGGGGTGCACATTCGTTCAACACCCCAATCGAGCACATTATCGACTATCGAAACCAGCCGTGACCTGGTAAAACTGTCGTAGCAGGCGAGAGCCTGTCGCCTGTTCCAGGCTTCGATCAAGGATCCAGTGTGCCCCCGGATCCCTGATCGAATTACGCTGCGGGACTCATCCGGTGGATGGGTCCCGCAGCTCCTTGTTACCTCACTGTCGAGACGCCGTCACAGCTTCCACTGCGACTGCGACTGCGACTGCGACTGCGACTGCGACTGCGACTGCGAGCATATCCGTAGGGTTCCCCCCGCGTCCATCTCACGCCACCTCCGTCTCGGTGCGCCAATCTCCGTGCGCCAGCATCCGTGCCCACTCAATCCGCACGTGGGTCCGATGACATGCACGTGGGTTCGACACCTCGCACGTGGGCTCTCTAATCCGCGCGTGGGCGGCGCCGCCCCGAGGCGCGACCTCACCACCATCAAATGGGGGGAATTGCGCTGCACGAGGACCCGTGCGTGACTTGCCTGCCGATGACATCGCCACCAAACGGGGGGAATTGC
>ERZ773254.978-NODE-978-length-13692-cov-3.342011_pt1 | contig 13692 bp, 9 predicted proteins | sample MGYA00580516_ERZ773254 | MGnify/ENA primary metagenome ERZ773254 (study PRJEB29015, sample SAMEA2738158) | human oral metagenome | biome: human oral; feature: human-associated habitat; material: saliva | place: China | collected 2192 ...
CAGTTCCAATGTGGCCGATCACCCTCTCAGGTCGGCTACTGATCGTCGCCTTGGTAGGCTTTTACCCTACCAACCAGCTAATCAGACGCAGGCCCATCCTTCACCGATAAATCTTTGACCTTTGGTTCATGCGAACCTATGATTTTATGTGGTTTTAATCCCGGTTTCCCGAGGCTATACCTCTGTGAAGGGCAGGTTGCCTACGCGTTACTCACCCGTCCGCCGCTTTCCGCTACTCGCTTCTACCGAAGTGTCTGCATGTAGTTTCTCGCTCGACTTGCATGTGTTAAGCACGCCGCCAGCGTTCATCCTGAGCCAGGATCAAACTCTTAATTTATATATAAAGACCTAAGTCTTTATACCTTGACTCAAAATTTCGCATGACGTTTTCTCATTCGAAATTATTGTTTTGAAATTGTACGGGATAGGTTCTTCTATCCTTCCATTTTTCATGGTTTGTACATTGTTTTGCAGGCTCTCGCCTGCTTTGACAATATTTCTACACTATTTAGTTTTCAATGTCCACAGCGATTTCCATCGCCCTGTTTTGCCGCTCCTTCTCTTGAAGCGAACATTGTACATTATAGAGCAACGTTAAACCCGTGTCAAGAGAAAAATCAACTTTTTGCATTTTTTTCTCAACTTTTTTCGATAGGATTAATTAAACGATAGATTCTCTATAACGCTGTAAATATTCTACCACAAATTTTCGCATAGATAACAGGTATCCGCTAATATTCTTCCTCTTTTTTATAATTCTTCAATATGGGCAAAACGTTACGCGCCCGCTTTACCTCACGAAAATCTATTTCTTCTACTATGCAACCCTCTTCTTCACCGCAGTTTCCAAGAGATATGCCAAGCGGATTTACTGCCATGCTGTTTGCAAACGATACATATATAGCATTTTCATCTCTTGCAGGAGAGCACCCTGCAATGAATATTTGATTATCGACAGCCCGTTGCTTGAGTGTATTCTCCCAGTGCAAAGGTCCCGTTCTCATATTAAAGCTTCCGGGAACCAATATGAGCTTCGCACCTCTATTTGTCATAGCTCTGAAAAGCTCAGGGAACCTTACGTCGAAGCAAAGACCGATTCCAATTTTTCCAAATTCCGTATCGACCACGGTGGCTGTAGTCCCGTTTTTTAGAAAAAGCGACTCCTTAAAGTGCATATCTTCAAAGTCAATATCGAAAAGATGGATTTTATCGTGCCTTGCTATTTCATCTCCGTCTTTTGAAAACACAAATGACGTATTATATATATCTCCTTTTTCATCCTTAAACGGAATGCTTCCGCCCACAAAGTAGACCCCAAGATCACGTGCCAATGTTTTCATAAACCTATAGCATCCGCCATCTCTTCCTTCAGCATAATTTTTTATATACCTGTTGGAATAAGGCGTGTTCCACATCTCAGGTATGCATATGACATCAGCACCCATATCCTTAGCTCTGAGAGCAGTTTTTCTAACAGATTCTATGGAGTCGTCTTTATTTTCATATACCTTAGTCTGGCATAAACCGAGTTTAAACATCCTTCTCTCCTCATCCGCTACACATCAGGCATCTTTTCGCCTTGAAGCGTCCTTATAAAATGTAGCGTAATTCTCGCCGTAAGACCCCATATTACTTCATCTTTGTAATTTATAACGGGCACCTTCACATTTCCTGTACGCCAAGAATAGTCGGGATTCATCTTTACATCTCTATACGGAAAATCTTTCGTCTTATCTATACGCACTCCCATATCGTAAATTTTCGGGGTAGCTCTTTCAAAGAAGGAAATCGGCACGCTGAATGTATGTTTCACCTCGTTTGGATTTAAGATGAGTTCTTTTGAAAAATCACTTTCAGAGCCGGTATAACGCACGATATATGGATGCAATATGATGCCCGCATAGGTCACCAAATTGTCCATTTCGGTAATGAGCTCCGTATTTTCCTGCGAAATTCCCGTTTCTTCATAAAGCTCTCTAAAGGCACACTCTTCTGCAGTCTCGCCTTCATCCCTTTCGCCTCCCGGCAAACACGTTTCACCGGGCTGCCTGTCCATATGTTCTGAACGAACCTCATAAAGTATGCAAGGCTCTCCGTTTGCATAATGTAGCAAAATCACTACAGAAAATTCATTGTATTTACCTATCCATGAAATATTACGTTTTGAATAAATCCGTGCTATTTTATCCGATAACGATTGAATATCCACAAGAACCCCTCTCAATATCTTTGGCCGCACCGGAAATTAAGATATAATCTTGCAGCCGTTATAGTCCATGCCTATAAGTTCTTCCTTAGATGCACTCACGCTGACTATGAATTCCGTTTGGTATTCAGCAGAAATATCCTTAAGTCTATCGATAAATTCAGGCATGTTACCTAAGGTAATGTCCGCATGTCTTAAAACTCCGTCTATAAATACCGTGTCCACATCTCTATCCATGCCCAAAACGCCATAGAGGAAGCCTATGTATTCATCTGAATTAGTTATATGAACGAAATCCTCCATGCATATTACCCTTATTCGGTACTTAAGGTCGTACGTGAGCCTATGGTTCTTGTTTATGTATATTACGTTGCCTTGACTTTTTTCGACCTTTTCATTTGCAAGCTCTATCATCCTCTTGGTCTTTCCACTGCCTTTGTGACCCATTATCATCTTAACCATAACACCCTCCTTAATTACCTCAGACTAATACAATGTTATTATACCCTCTAGGCGTAACTATAACAAGCAGTAAGCAGTTATTCTAAATTTTCGAATAACTGATTTTTCATCAAATCCACTACAATTAATTTTTTAAGATGATAATTTATAGTATTGCCTCCTACATTATAAGGAACTTCTATCATTTTTTTATATTGTTGCATATATGACATCTCCTTTTAAAAAACATAAAAATAATCTTTTCCATCTTTGACATTCGATGATTTTTTTTGCAAAATATATGTAATAAATTCTTTTGCTAAAAAGGAGAAACAAAATGAATACCAATAAAGCAATCAATGCTAAACGAGTACTTTCGCTCATCACCGCCCTTTTTCTATGCACGAGCCTCATATTTTTAACAGGGTGCAAAAAGAAAGAGAAATCTGAGGGAAGCGATGAAAAGTCATATTATGCAACGCTAAATAAAACAATAATGCCGGCTGACAAAATCAAAGACCTGCCGGCGCTTTTCAGAGCAATAAAAAAAGAAGCCAAGGAACATAAGCTCAGCCTTGAAAGCTATAAGCTAACCGGTCTTAAGAAATCAACATTAAAAAAGAAGAAAATTCGTCTTAAAAAAAACCTCGAAAGAAAGTGGAAGGAATCTTACGAGTACAGCAATGAAAAACTCTCAGACAAACAGAAAAAAGAAATTCTCGATAAAATGACAGGCGAAATGCTGCTAAAAAGCACAAACGGACACATGGTTCTCACTAAAAAAGCAAAATCTAAAAAGAGCATTGCAGCAAAACTCATAGTCGGAATAAATACATACGAAAGAGAAGAATTCGAAAAATCCTTGGAAGATGCCAGGGCCGCTCTGGCATCAGTGGTACAATCAAGCCCTGAAAAAAACGTTTCTCTTGTAATCTACTCTAAAGACATTCCTAAATCACGGCTCAAAGCTATAATTAAAAAGAATGCAAACAAAGCAAAGCTCATAAACTTTTTCCACGGCTCAAAACCTTCTGTAAACATTGAAACGCCTTACAGAAAAACCTTGGAGATATACCAAAATATTTCGTATTCAAAAAACAAACACAAGGCCGCTTTCAAGATAACCGTTAGCGATTTAAGGCAAAATTCCAAATTCACATCTTCTAAATACTTTATAAACCCTATAAAGAAAATTTCAGACATTTCAGCAGACCTCGGGAACAGAAATATAAGCCATTCTCTTACGGACTTTTACGGAAAACTTTCAGAAGACAGAAGACGCGAAACGATATCCGCTGTATTTACAATAGATAAAACACACGAATCCGACCTTCTCAGCAAGTTTAGAGGATTCAAATCACAGCTTTCAAGCCTTGCTAAGGTAAATAGCAGCGACTTTGATTTCGAAGTAACAAAGGTGAGCCCACCTAAGAAAGTCTATTCGAAAAAAACATATGAAAGCCTCACGACGATGCTATACACCTCCCCATATGGATTTAGGATGGATGATGATGAAAAAAAGATCACAGGAGCAATACAGATAGCAAAGATAGATTCTTCAAAGAAGACACAGCGTTTAACCATAAACATCGCATCATTCAATAAGGAATCCCTAAATCAGTTATCACAAAACATCAAGGCTTGCGCATTATTTTCTAAAATGAAACTAAAGGAAGTACAGGCGACGCAAGATAAAAAGCTAAACGAAGACAGCAAATTTCTAAACGGCATAAAACACACAGTCAAAGGCATAAAAGGCGTATGTCCCATCGTTCAAAACTTAGATCCTAAGGAACTTACAATTTTAGGACAGATATCGAAAAATAGCGAGGCGATAAACTTCATAATGCCTGCTGAGGAAAATTATTCCAAGACCACAACCCTTCAAAAATTACTGAAACTCGCCTGCGAATCATAGGTGAAATTCATAGGAATTTTCTTGTAAATTATATTATAATCTAGATATGTATACTTTTGTTTAAGGAGGCAACTATGAAACACCTCAAGGGGAACTTATTGTTATTTGTAACTTCATTAATTTGGGGTACGGCATTTGTAGCGCAAAGTGCAAGCATGAAGCATATTGGACCATTTACTTTTAACTTCATAAGATGCTCTATTTCCATCCTCTGCATAACGCCTGTAATGCTGGTGTCATTTAAAAAATACAAATTGACAAATTCAAATGCCGCGCCTTCAGATCACACCGGCCTCTACAAAAGAATCTCAGACAGGTGCGACAACCTATATGACAAAGAAAAATCAATAAAATTCAAACACGTGATAGTGGGCATAATATGTGGCACGGCTCTCTTTATAGCTATGTCCCTTCAACAAAAAGGCATGGTATATACTTCCGTAACAAATGCGGGCTTTATAACTGCGATGTACATCGTTATGGTGCCTATATTGAACATAATATTCAAACGTTACCCAAGACCGATTACAGTACTATGTGTCATAGCTGCAGTGTTTGGGCTGTACCTATTGACGGTACCTGAAAATGGAGGATTCAGCGCAGTAAATAAAGGTGATGTATATATGATCATTTCTGCACTTGGATTTTCAGTACAGATAATTGCTGTGGAGCATTTAGCAAAAAAGCTTGACGGCGTTACCATATCATGGGTGCAATTCATAATGTGTGCATTGCTCGCATTGCCATCTATATTCATATTCAATGAAAATGTGAATCCGGATTCCATATTGGCGGCTAAGGTATCCATCTTATATGCGGGCGCTCTATCAGGCGGCCTTGCCTACACACTGCAAATTGTAGGCCAAAAGGATACGGAACCCACCATCGCATCCCTTATAATGAGCCTCGAATCTGTATTTGCCGTGATTGCAGGCATAATAATTTTGCACGAAAGCCCGACCACCAGAACTTTGCTGGGCTGTGCAATAATGTTTGCTGCAATAGTAATATCACAAATACCTTCAAAGAAAAAGAATGATAAATTAACGGTATAACGGAGATACATATGAGTATATTAGACCTTCAAAGCGGTAGCGATGTTAGAGGAGTAGCTACAGGCAAAGATGTAAAATTTACAGAAGAAGCGGCGTATAAAATAGGTGCAGGCTTTACTTCGTGGCTTAAGAAAAGAGGCATATCCAATATTAAAATTGCCCTCGGCCATGATCCCCGCCCTACAGCACAAAGCCTTATGGGTGCATTAACAAAAGGCGCTGAAAACGGCGGAGCAACAGTCCTTAACTTTGGGCTGTCCACTACCCCTGCAATATTCATGGCAACTAAATTTTGCGATATAAATGCCGATGCAGGTGTAATGTTTACGGCAAGTCACCTAGGTAAAGAATGGAACGGAATAAAGTTTTTTACAAAAGAAGGCGGGCTTTCGAAAGATGACGTAAAGGAACTATTAACTTTGGCGGATAATGTTCACGTCAAGGACATTACTTCAGATAACGAAATAAATGAATCCGATCTACTTATGAGCCTTTATGCAAAGCATCTACGCAATATAATTTCTGATAACTTCAACAAAACAACGCCGCTTGAGGGACTTAAAATCATGGTAGACAGCGGTAATGGAAGCGGGGGCTTCTTTGCAACTGAGGTTCTTAAAAACTTAGGCGCAGATATTACGGGAAGCCAATTTCTGGATCCCGATCCTGAATTCCCGAACCACCCTGCCAATCCCGAAAACGAGGATGCGATCAAATCCGCTACATCAGCCTGCCTTAAAAGTTCACCGGACATAGGCATAATATTTGATACGGATGTCGATAGATGCGCCGCTATCGCCGGAGACGGTACACTTCTCGGAGGAGAAAAGCTAATTGCCCTGCTTGCAAAAACTATAACTTCTACGAATCCAAACGAAACCATCGTAACGGACAGCGTAGTAAGCGGTAAGCTCACGGAATTTATAGAATCTCTAGGACTTAGGCACCTGAGATATAAACGAGGTTATAGAAACGTCATAGATAAATCCAAACAGTTAAATGAAAGCGGATCCGCCTCTCCACTAGCGATAGAAACATCGGGTCACTGTGCATTTAAAAACAACTACTTTCTCGACGATGGAGCGTATCTTGCCGCAATGCTGATAGTTTTAGCCGCCAAACAGAAGGAAGAGAACTCCAATATAAAAGCATTGATTGCGAATTACCCCGAACCTAAGGATAAAAGAAACTATAGACTCAAAATAACAGTCCGTGACTACGTAGAAGCCGGTACTAAAATACAAGAGGCATGTAAAAATACTCTAAAGACTACCGACAAATATAAGATAATAACCCCTACCTGCGAAGGCACTCGAATAGAATTCCCAAATGGCTGGATGCTAATAAGAATGTCCCTTCATGAGCCGCGCCTTGTGATAAATGCAGAATCATATGAAGAATCAGGCTGTGATGAACTTATAGGATTAATAACTCCTTGCCTTGAAAAGGGAGGAGCGGATACATCAGCTCTCTAGATATTCTACGGTGCGTTTTATTCCCTGAGCTAAAGTATTTTTAGGACTCCACCCGAGTCCTTTTAATTTTCTGCTGTTTAAAATTCCTCGCTTGAATGGTGCGGTACCTGCAAGAGCCTGATCTTCAGGTATCGAAAATACCAACTTTATATTCCTGTCGCTGTTTACCTCCACCATTTTTTCGGCAAGCTCTCTTATGCTCACCACGGAATCCTCACTGCTGATATTATATGCGACTTCATCCGGCGGAGAATTTAAAAGTATGTAAAACACAGCTGACACGGCGTCGGCGATATAGGTATACGTCCTGATGGCAGTTCCTTCACTCTTTAAAACTATATCCCTGTTATTCACTACATCCCTAAAAAAATCCGCCTGCACTCTTCCATCATCTATGCTCATGCCGGGACCGAATGTGTGAGCTAACCTCGCTATTTTGGTATTCAAGCCATATTGTTGCTTAAAGGATACACACATGGTCTCAGCCGCTTTTTTCCCTTCAGGGTATGATGATCTCGGCTGTAACGGATCTACAAGCCCGTATACCTCTTCTGTAAATTCAGTTTGATTTTCGTATGGCTCTCCATATATTTCACGACTTGAAATAAAGAGATAACCTGAGGAATTTGATTTTTCGGCAAGTTTCAATGTATTCCAAGCTCCCAAAGCATTTGCCCCTATTGTTCCTACCGGGTCATCCTTCATTATGAGAGGACTCGCAGGGCTTGCCGTATGAAGGATGTAGTCAAATTTAACATCCGTATCTATTGGATCTACCACACTCTGCCGTATTACCTCTATCTCATTTCTTATCTCTTCACTTAACTTATTAGGGTTTCGCATGAGTCCGTATAATTTCATGTTGTACCCCTTGGTTTTATTCAAAACAACAAATGTAGACATTATATAGCTACCGAGCATTCCGCTTGCCCCTGTAAGAAGTATAGTCTTTCCTTTGAGCCTGTCCCAATTTATATCTTCTGCTATTATTCTTTCGATATCTTCACTTATTATCCTGTTCATATGTTTCTCCTACTTTTTTAGCTTCGGCGTAACTTCTCTGGCTCCAAATCCAAAAACATGTTCCGTTTGCTTGTATTCGAGCATCGCTCTAAAAATATATAAATCTTCCGGCGTTGTAACCTTTATATTGCCTCTCGGACCCGCTACAATATATAATTCCATGCCATGTTTCTTCATAAGGGATGCGGTATCCACCACTCCCGCATAGGGATCTGCCTTTTTTTGCTCTGAAATATGGGCATCGTACACATCTGAAAGTATAAAGCTCTGCGGAGCCTGCGCAGTATATAGCACATTTCTATCAGGCATATCTTCGATAATTGCACCGCTCCTACTCACAACAGGTGTCTCAAACATAGATGTGCATGTAACGGCATTTCCCTTATCGCCCACACTTTCTATGTTTGCAGTTATCAATTCTGCAGGTATGCACGGCCTTACACCGTCGTGGAGTAATACAACGGAATCCTTAGGATTTTCTTCGTAAGCTAGCTTAAGAGCATTGAAAATCGACTCCTGCCCCGTAGCTCCACCTTCTACAACCGCTACTATCTTATCCAAAAGATATCTCTTTACAAGTCTCTTAAGCTTTGTTATATATTCAACCTTACAAGCAACGTAAATTTTATCTATCTCGGGATGCTCGTCAAAAATCTCAAGTGTATGTATGATTATAGGTTTGCCGTTTACCTCCAAGAATTGCTTTGCAAGTCCTGCGCCCATTCGAGCGCCGCTGCCACCTGCAAATATCACAGCGATGTTATTTCGCATTATTTATCTCCTTTTAAATGAAATTTTGGTAATGAGTTTCTTATACTTTGAAATTTTTCTCATATTCTTTACTTCTTTCTTGCACCTTCCCTGATATAGATTGTTAAATCTAAATAGACAATATCCTCCGAGTCCGTGCCTTCTTATGCTTTTAATCTGTCCTGATATGTTGCTCCCTCTCATAGACCATCCTTTATCGCCGAGACCATGTTCCCCTGATCTATAAAGCGCAAGACCGATAACCATAGGTATCTTCTTTTTATTTTTTCTCATGAACTGCCCGAGCCTTGAAGAAAACATCTTGATTCTGCCGGATGCTCCCCAGTTATCCGTCCAATATATCTGAGGCATTATCATATCCACATAGCCGTCATTAGAAAGCCATGTGGTAAGATCCACCCCCGAATTCATGCAATTATCTACATTGCCTGCAGGGCTCACCGAAAACAACGCCTTCCCCTGCGTGGTTTTATTTACTCTACGTATCAATTTATTTACGTATCTTCGCTTATTTATACTGCTCGGACTATAATCCTTTTTAGCCGTGGCAGGATTTACGCTATATTGTTTTTTGCTGTTTAGCCTGTAGTAACCTTTTTTAGCATGATAGAAGTAATCATCAAAATGTATTCCGTCTACTTTGTAAGTCAGAATTTCATTTACAGCCTTTATGATTCTGTTTGTAGAATATTCACTCTTTGGTGATAAAAAATAGTCATAGCCCACCCTATAAGGATTCAGCCATGCATGAAGCTGCACACCGTGTTTGTGTGCAGCTTCTACAACCAGCTTTAACGGATCATATGAAAATGATGAAGTTGCAGGTTTTGCATAGGATGCATTCGTCTTTAAATATCTCATGGCCCTGAATACCTTGCTCTTATACGCCGCATCATCGAACGCCCTCACGTGGAAGAATATAGTATTTATCCCGTTTCTCTTGGCATCCTTTACCATGATTTCAGCATTTTTCTTAAACGTCTTTTCACGTACGTTCGTAAGCCCGAGGTTTTGAAAATCCAGGAAGCTCACCCAAACGGCCTTCATCTCCGTATTAAACTTAACAACCTTCACCGTTTTTTGTGGCGCCTTCTTTTGCTCTATCGCTTCAGCTTCACCGTTCACTGCAAGTATCGTACATACCAGGCACACACTCAAAACTATAGATAATATTTTTCTTTTGATCAAACTTCCTCCACAAACCCTACGTAATACTTTAATAATTTACTCTATACTTCTACCTGCCATTTTAGCATAATCTTCATATTTTTTCTTAGCTTCTCTCTCCGTCTGTTCGAATAAACCTTCTGCAACATCAGGGAAGGCCTTCTTCAATGATTCGTACCTTACCTGTCCCATCAAGAATTCTCTGAAGCTCTCCTTTGGCTGTTTTGAATCCAGCACAAACGGATTCTTCCCCTGCTCCTCAAGAAGCGGGTTGTACCTGAACAGATGCCAATAACCACAATCTACAGCTTCCTTTATATTCGTCTGTGACGTTGACATTCCCGTCTTGATGCCGTGACTTATACAAGGTGCATAGCAAATTATTATGGACGGACCGTCGTAAGCCTCGGCTTCTTTAATGGCCTTCATAAATTGATTCTTATCAGCTCCCATTCCAACCTGCGCAACGTATACGTAGCCATATGCCATAGCTATCTTTGCAAGATCCTTCTTCTTAATCCTTTTGCCGGCAGAAGCAAACTTCGCAACCGCAGCTGTAGGAGTAGCCTTAGATGCTTGACCTCCGGTGTTTGAATACACTTCCGTATCGAAGACGAGTACGTTGATATTCTCCCCGCTTGCAAGTACATGATCGAGTCCTCCGTAGCCTATATCGTATGCCCAGCCGTCTCCTCCAACGGACCATACGGATTTTTTGACAAACTGATCTTCAAGATCTATGAGCACGTCTATCAACTCTTTTTCTCTGCCGCCACTCACTTTTTCAGCCTTAAGCGCCTTTGCAAGATCATCGCTCACCTTCCTTGTGACATCGCTATTTTCCATATTTTCTATCCATGCAGATATGGTATCTTTAAGCTCTTTTGAAATGTTTAATGAAGCGAGTTCTGAAAGCAGTTCCTTTACCCTTGCACGTATTTGCTTGATTCCTGTGGCTATTCCAAGCCCATATTCCGCATTGTCTTCAAACAGGGAGTTTGCCCAAGCCGGTCCTTTACCGTTTCTGTCCTTACAGTACGGCATAGATGGCGCAGAAGCACCCCAAATCGATGAACATCCCGTAGCATTTGCTATCACCATTCTATCCCCAAACAGCTGAGTGACAACCTTGATGTAAGGCGTTTCGCCGCAACCTGCACAGGCTCCTGAAAATTCCAAATACGGTTTTGCAAATTGGCTACCCTTTACGGATGTTTTTTCCATTATATTATCCTTTTCGGGTATCTCCATTGCGTATTCCCAATTTTCTTTTTCATCCATATTATCCGCAAGTGGCGTCATAACAAGTGATTTTTCCTTCGTAGGACATACATTTGCACACGAACCGCAACCCAAACAATCGAGTGGAGATACTTGCATTCTAAATTCAAGCCCCTCAAATCCCTTGCCTTTTGCCGCTTCTGTTTTAAACTGTGAAGGCGCCTTAGCTTTTTCATCCGCATCCACAAGCACCGGTCTTATACAAGCGTGAGGACATACAAACGCACATTGATTACACTGTATGCACGTCTCGCTTCTCCATGTAGGAACATTTACAGCAACTCCCCTTTTTTCGTATTGAGTAGTACCTGTAGGGAATTCTCCGTCCGCTCTATCTTTAAACAGACTCACCGGAAGGGAATCGCCTTCCTGCTTATTCATAGGTTCCAATATCTTCGTAATGAATTCCGGTTTGCCTGAAACATCATTTATTTTGTCATCATCTTTCGCATCTATCCACTCAGCCGGAACTTCATGCTCGCTCAAAGCATTAATGCCCATGTCTACAGCCTTGCAGTTCATATCTACTATATTTTGACCCTTACGCCCGTAAGTCGCATCGATACCTTCCTTTAGGTATTTCACGGCATCATCCAGATTCAACACCTTAGAAAGCTTGAAGAATGCCGCCTGCATCACCATATTTATCCTATGCCCAAGCCCTATCTCTTCCGCTATTTTAACAGCATTTATGGTGTATAGCTTTGCCTTCTTTTGAGCCAATTCACGTTTTACCGCTCCCGGAATATTAGCTTCTATTTCAGAACCTTCCCAAGTTGTATTTAAAAGGAAGGTTCCTCCTTCTTTTAAGTTCTTCAGCATATCGTACTGCGTTAAATACGCTTGGTTGTGACAGGCTACAAAGTCTGCGTTGTTTATAAGGTAGGTAGACTTGATACGTTCTTTACCGAATCTTAGATGCGAAATCGTAACACCGCCTGATTTTTTAGAATCATAGGCGAAATATCCTTGAGCATACATATCCGTATTATCACCTATGATTTTTATAGCAGTCTTGTTTGCGCCTACCGTACCGTCAGATCCGAGCCCCCAGAACATACATCTTATCGTACCTTCCGGCTCTCCCGTTACACTTGCATCATATTCCAGTGATTTGTTTGTAACATCATCGTTTATACCGATTGTGAAGTCGTCCTTAGGCTCTGTGCTTTCCAAATTCTTATATACAGCTTCTATCATTCCCGGCGTCACATCCTTAGATCCGAGACCGTATCTACCGCCTATAACCTGAGGTGCATTCTCAGAGCCGTAGAGCACCGCCTTTATCTCTTCGTATAGAGGTTCGCCAAACGCTCCGGGTTCCTTCGTTCTATCTAAAACAGCGATCTTTTTCACTGTATCCGGCAACGCCCCTAGGAAAAGCTCTTTTACAAACGGTCTATATAGCCTTACCTTAATCAGGCCTACTTTTTTGCCCGCCTTTACGAGCCTCTCGATGGTCTCTTCTATAGCTTCACATACGGATCCCATAGCCACTACAACATACTCTGCATCCTTCGCTCCTACGTAGTCAAAAGGATTATACTTTCTGCCCGTAAGCTTTTCAATTTCCTTCATGTATTCTATGACTATTTCAGGAACCGCCTCATAATAGCGGTTTGCAGCTTCTCTGGCCTGGAAGTATATGTCAGGGTTCTGTGCAGAACCTCTCACTACCGGATGCTCAGGGTTGAGCGCCCTATGCCTGAATTCCTTAACGGCATCCATGTCTACGAGCTTCTTCAGTTCGTCATAGTCCAGAGTCTCTATCTTCTGTATTTCATGCGAAGTTCTAAATCCGTCGAAAAAATGAAGAAACGGAACTCTGCCTTTAATCGCTGCCAAATGCGCAACTGCAGCAAGATCCATAACTTCCTGCACGGAAGCTGAAGCCAACATTGCAAATCCCGTTTGCCTCGTGCTCATAACATCCGCCTGATCGCCGAATATCGAAAGTGCATGCGATGCAAGCGCCCTCGCCGTAACATGCATAACTCCCGGCAACAGCTCACCTGAGATCTTATACATATTCGGTATCATCAAAAGTAATCCCTGTGAAGCGGTATAGGTGGAGGTAAGTGCTCCCGATGCAAGTGATCCGTGAAGCGCTCCGGACGCTCCTCCTTCCGATTGCATTTCCACTACCTTTACCGGTTGGCCAAAAATATTTTTTCTTCCCCTCGCTGACCAATCATCTACGAGCTCCGCCATAGGTGACGAAGGGGTAATCGGATAAATAGCTGCTACCTCCGTGAATGCATATGACGTGTATGCCGCAGCTGTGTTACCGTCCATCGTTTTCATGTTAGACATAACAACCTCCTTATTCCATAAAGACCTTCCCACTCCTAAAAT
>ERZ773254.983-NODE-983-length-13653-cov-4.442933_pt1 | contig 13653 bp, 14 predicted proteins | sample MGYA00580516_ERZ773254 | MGnify/ENA primary metagenome ERZ773254 (study PRJEB29015, sample SAMEA2738158) | human oral metagenome | biome: human oral; feature: human-associated habitat; material: saliva | place: China | collected 2192 ...
TGGAGGGGATGTGTCCAACTTTTGGGGTGCAGTTCAGTTTTCAGACGACCTTTGTTTGGCTCAAACTTCCTCGATTTAAGCGGCGTTGACTTTGTCTTCGCGGCGCAGCAGGGTAATCAGGTCGCTGATGCGCTGTTTCATATTGCGGCGGTCGACGATTTGGTCGATAGCGCCTTTTTCCAGCAGGAATTCTGCGCGTTGGAAGCCTTCGGGTAAGGTTTCGCGGACGGTTTGTTCGATAACGCGCGGACCGGCAAAACCGATAAGGGCATTGGGTTCGGCAAGTACAACGTCGCCGAGGAAGGCGAAGCTGGCGGATACGCCGCCCATGGTCGGGTCGGTCAGGACGGAGATGAACGGCAGGTGTTTTTCAGTCAGGAGATGCAATGCCGCGCTGGTTTTGGTCATCTGCATCAATGAGTTGACACCTTCCTGCATACGCGCACCACCCGATGCGGCAACGCAGATGAAAGAGCAGTTGTCGGCTACGGCACGGCGCACGCCTTGGACGAAGCGTTCGCCGACAACGGACCCCATAGAGCCGCCGATAAAGCGGAATTCAAATGCGGCAATCACGACCGGCAAGCCGTTCATAAAGCCTTTCATCACGACCATCGCGTCATCTTCGCCGGTGGATTTACGCGCGGCGGTCAGGCGTTCGGGGTATTTTTTGCTGTCTTTAAATTTCAGCGGGTCGGTCGGTTTGATGTTGGCGGCGATTTCTTCGCGGCCCTCTTCGTCCAGAAGCAAATTGAGGCGTTCGCGTGCGGAAAGTGGGTTGTGGTGGTTACATTTTGGGCAAACTCGGTCGTTTTGCTGAAGCTCGGTCGAGTAGATGGTTGCCGAACAGGACGGGCATTTGTGCCACAGACCTTCGGGAACGTTGGACGAGCCTTCGTCTTTGCTGCGGTTTTTGATTTTGGGCGGTAGGATTTTGTCTAACCAACTCATGGATGACTCCTTGGAATTCGGGATTCAGACGACCTTTGCGTGTGTTTTCGGAAAAGGCCTTAACGGATTGCGTCTTTTAATTCTTTCGCCAACGCGCCGACGGCTTCTGCTTCGCGGCCTGCGTTATTTTCAATTTCTTTGACGATGCGGCTGCCGACGATGACAGCATCGGCAACAGCACCGATTTTGCGCGCGCTTTCGGCATTGCTGATGCCGAAGCCAACGCCGATCGGGATGTCGATATACTTGCGCAAAAGCTCTATTTTACGCGAAACTTCCTCGGTATCCAAACTTGCCGCGCCGGTAACGCCTTTGAGCGAAACGTAATAGACAAAGCCACCTGCAACTCGGGCGATGGTTTGAATGCGCTCTTCGGTCGTGGTCGGGGCAATCAGGAAGATACAATCGATGCCGCGCGCTTTGAGTTCGTCGTGCAGCGGGGTGATGGTTTCAACAGGAGAATCGACAGTCAGCACGCCGTCCACGCCGGCTTCGGCCGCCGCTTGGGCAAATGCTTGATAACCTATTTTGTGAATCGGGTTCAGATAACCCATCAAGACGACGGGTGTGTTGCCGTTTGTTTCGCGGAAGCGGCGTACGATATTCAATACGTCGTTGAGGGAAACTTTGTTTGCCAACGCACGCTCGGCAGCGCGCTGGATGGTCGGACCGTCCGCCATCGGGTCGGAAAAAGGAACGCCCAATTCGAGGATGTCGGCGCCGTTTTCAACCAAACTGTGCATCAGCGCAAGAGTGGTGTCGAGATTGGGATCGCCTACGGTGATATAGGGAATCAGGGCTTTTGCGCCGTCAAGCGCGGCAAAGGTTTGCTGGATTCTGCTCATCTTGATTTCTCGTTTCCGTAACGGCTGCTTCAAGCCGGTTTTCATCGAAATAAGTTGGCAAGTATAGCATTGACTGTCTGTTTCGGGCGAAACTGCATGACATTTCTGATTATTTTCTATATGGAAAGGTCGTCTGAAAAAGGCAGAGCGGTTGTTTTACTGTTATGGAAGCCGTGATGATTTGAATTGTTGCCCATATCGGGCAGTTGCCTTCCAAAATGCTTCAACCTTCTCGCCAAATTCCGTTAATTTCCATTAAAGGTCGTCTGAAAGCCTTCGGTGTCATACTTTCTCGGTTATAATAGCCGGCTTCTTCAATCTGACCCTTTTTCGGAAATATATCATGGCCTTTGCCTCGCTTTTCACCCTTTTGGACGATATTACCGCTGTCTTGGACGATGTTGCCCTGATGACCAAAATGGCCGCCAAGAAAACGGCGGGCGTGGTCGGCGATGATTTGGCGCTTAATGCAAATCAGGTTACGGGCGTGTCGGCGGAACGCGAGCTGCCGATTATTTGGGCGGTAGCGAAAGGTTCTTTGGTGAACAAGCTGATTTTGGTGCCGCTGGCTTTGTTGCTATCCGCCTTTTTGCCGAAGCTCATTACGCCTTTATTAATGATAGGCGGGATTTATTTGTGTTTCGAGGGTGTGGAGAAGCTGTTGCATAAGTTTTTGCACCGCCACGAAGCGCACGACGACGAGGAAGCCGCCGCCGAAACGTTGGACGAAAAAACCAAGATTAAAGGCGCGATTCGTACGGATTTCATCCTGTCTGCCGAAATCATTATTATTGCTTTGGGCGTGGTCGAAAAATACGACCTGATGACCCGTTCGCTGGTGATGGCGGCAATCGGCATCGGTATGACCGCTTTTGTATACGGTTTGGTCGGCATTATCGTCAAACTCGACGACTTCGGTATGCTGCTGATGCGTCAAAAAAGTACGGGCATCCAAACGGTCGGACGGGGCTTGATTGCCTTTATGCCTTGGTTCATGCGCGGTTTGAGCGTGGTAGGTACGCTTGCCATGTTCCTTGTCGGCGGCGGTCTGATTACCCACAACTTGGGCTTTTTGCATGATTTCTTACACGCGCAACATTGGGACAGCGGCTTGATGGAGCATATCGCCAACCTTGCCGTCGGGCTGATTGCCGGTGCCGTCGCCTGCGCCGTTGCGCTGCCTTTGATGAAGCTGTTTCAAAAACACTAAACAACCGATACGTCGTCTGAAAATGGTTTAACTTTGTTGAATCTGTATTTTCAGACGACCTCTTATTTTCTTTTCTCTGCAATGAACATTTTCCGCAAACTCGAACAATATTGGCAGCATCCCGTGCTGTACTGGCCACTGGTGATCCTGATTGCCGCCGCCACGCCGTTGACTTTCGCGCCTTATTACCATTTTTGGTTGATGCCCTTGCTGTTTGGCGCATTGATCCGACTGATTGAACTGCGTCCGCGCTTTGCTGTTTCCACCGCCTATCTGTTTGGGCTGATTGCTTATACGACGCAGTTTTACTGGGTACATACCGCGCTGCACGATGTCTCCGGTTTGCCTAATTTATACGCAATTCCGCTGACTTTCCTGCTGCCTGCGTTTCTTGCACTGTATCCTGCCGCCTGTTTTTGGCTGTGGAAGAAATTTCATCTGCCGCGCTGGGTTAAGGTTGGCATCGTGTTGCCGATTTTGTGGACGCTGGCGGAATTTGCCCGCGAACGATTATTGACCGGCTTCGGCTGGGGTGCGATCGGCTATTCGCAAATCGTCAAAGAAAGCCCGCTTGCCGGTTTTGCACCTTTGGGCGGTATTCATCTGGTTACGCTTGCGACGGCATTTGTCAGCGCATGGCTGGTGTTGCTGATTGACAATACGGGTCGTCTGAAACAGCGCCTGCTGCCAATGTGTATGATTGTCATGCTTTGCACTGTCGGCTTTATCGCCCAACAAACCGACTTTACCAAACCCGACGGCAGCACCAGTACTGTCGCGCTCGTGCAGGGCAATATCGAGCAGAGCCTGAAATGGGAAGAAGAACAAGTCGTCCCTACCATTCAGAAATACTACGGTCAAATCAGCAAAACATCCGCCGACATCGTTATCCTGCCCGAAACCGCATTGCCCGTGATGCGTCAGGATTTGCCGGAAAACATCCTGACCCAGTTTGCCGAACAGGCGCGCACGAACGGCAGCGCGTTGGCTGTCGGTATCGGTCAATACACTGCCGACGGCAGCGGCTATGAAAATGCCGTAATCAATTTGAGCGACTACGATGATGTTTCAGACGATCTCCCGTATTACGCCAAGAATCATTTGGTTCCCTTTGGTGAATACAAACCGCTGCCTTTTTTGACCGAACCGCTGTATAAGCTGATGAATATGCCGCTTGCCGACTTCCGTCGCGGCGGAGCGGGGCAGGCTCCCTTAACCATGAAAGGTCAAAAAGTCGCCTTCAATATCTGCTATGAAGACGGCTTTGGCGACGAACTCATCGCCACCGCCAAAAACGCCACACTGCTTGCCAACGTCAGCAATATGGCGTGGTACGGCGATTCTAACGCGATGTATCAACAGCTCCAGCAATCCCAAGCCCGCGCGATGGAGCTTGGACGCTATATGGTCCGTGCCACCAATACCGGCGCAACCGCCATTATTTCTCCCAAAGGCAGCATCATCGCCGAGAGCGAACCCAATACCGATGCCGTCTTGGAAGGGCATGTCAAAGGCTATGTCGGCGAAACCCCTTATATGAAGGCAGGCGGTTCGCTGTGGCTGATCGGGGTATTGTCAATTATTGCCATCGCACTGTTTTTAATCAGGAAAAAAGCAGATTGAGTTTGAAAAAGCGGTCTTTTTATAAGGCCGTTTTTCTTGAACTTTAATATTCACATACAAGAATGTTTGTAATATACTGAACTTATTCCCAGTAAACCAGTCAAATTTTCAAAATCAATCGAATTTTATAAAAGATAAAAATTCACCTATCAAACAGTCTTTTACAGAAAAAGGCATTTGACAACATACGATAGGGTAACAGGCAGTGATATACTGCACGGCAAACAACAAGTAAACAACAGTCTCTGCATCATATAAAGGAAAGCACTTCTTATGAACAACGCCTTTGCATTACCCGTCATTCACAGCGGCAACGGCAGCCTTGAGCAATACATTCACACTGTTAACAGCATTCCCATGCTGACGCCCGAAGAAGAAAGCCAACTCGCGGAGCGTCAACAAAAAGGCGACCTTAACGCCGCCAAACAACTCATTCTTTCCCATTTGCGCGTCGTCGTATCCATCGCACGAGGCTACGACGGCTATGGTCTGAACCAAGCCGACCTTATTCAAGAAGGCAACATCGGACTGATGAAAGCGGTCAAACGCTACGAGCCGAGTCGTGGCGCGCGCCTGTTTTCATTCGCCGTACACTGGATTAAGGCCGAAATCCACGAATTTATCCTACGCAACTGGCGACTGGTACGCGTAGCGACCACCAAACCGCAACGCAAACTGTTCTTCAATCTGCGCAGCATGCGTAAAAACCTGAATGCCTTGTCTCCGAAAGAAGCGCAAGACATCGCCGACGATTTGGGCGTCAAATTGTCTGAAGTCATGGAAATGGAACAACGCATGACCGGACACGACATTGCCATCATGGCGGACAACAACGATGACGAAGACAGCTTCGCCCCCATCGACTGGCTTGCCGACCACGATGCCGAACCCAGCCGCCAACTGTCCAAGCAAGCCCACTACGCCCTGCAAACCGAAGGTCTGCAAAACGCATTGGCGCAACTGGACGACCGCAGCCGCCGCATCGTAGAAAGCCGCTGGCTGCAAGACGATGGCGGATTGACCCTGCACGAATTGGCAGCCGAATACGGCGTATCTGCCGAGCGCATCCGCCAAATAGAAGCCAAAGCCATGCAAAAACTGCGCGGTTTCCTCGCAGAAGAAGCTGAAGCGATTTAAAAAACAAAACAGTTCAGTAGAAGGAAAAAGGTCGTCTGAAACCCGAAATATCGGTTTCAGACGACCTTTTTGTTTTTCTTGAATCCACCCAAGGTGGTCAGACTTCATTCAATTATGAAGTCAGCGCAGCTTTGAGGATTTTGTTGACTTCGCCCATATCGGCTTTGCCTGCCAACTGGGTTTTCAATACGCCCATGGCTTTACCCATGTCGGCCATACCGGAAGCCCCGGTCATGGCGATTACGGTTTCCACAGCAGTGCGGATTTCTTCGGCAGACATCATTTGCGGCAGGTAGCGGTGCAGGATTTCGATTTCGGCATTTTCTTTGTCCGCCAAGTCCTGACGGTCTGCTTCGGTGTAGATGTTGGCGCTGTCTTTGCGCTGTTTGACCATTTTGGTGATGATGGCGATCACTTTGCCGTCATCGGCTTCGGTGCGCTCGTCCACTTCGAATTGCTTGATGGCGGCATTGATGAGGCGGATGGTGCTTAACGTAGTTTGATCTTTGGCACGCATCGCGGTTTTCATGTCTTCGGTTAATTGTGCTTTCAGGCTCATGGGATGACTTTCAGGAAAAGATGGAAGATGGTATTGCACATACTGCCTTAGTGGATTCTCTATTTTTCAGACGACCCCTTGTCTTGGAAGTCGTCTGAAAAACAAAACACACCGCAGGAAAAGCCTTGCGGTGTGTTTCGGCATCACAGGGCAGACCTGCAATTGATGTTTAGTACATTTTAGGAGGCAGTTGTTGGCTGCGCAGGCGTTTTTGCAGGCGTTTTACGGCTGCGGCTTTTTTGCGTTTGCGCTCGGTAGTTGGTTTTTCGTAAGCTTCACGGGCGCGCAGCTCGGTCAACAGACCGGTTTTTTCTACGGCACGTTTGAAACGGCGCATGGCTACTTCGAAAGGTTCGTTCTCTTTAACGCGGATTGCAGGCATTTTATTTCCTTTAAATTGAATTCTGGTTTCAAACCGCCGAAAGGGATAAAAGTAAAAAGGGCGGTTTGTAAAAAAGTGGTTGTTTGTATCTCGGGTGTCTTGCGACCGGCGGGATACGCGCCGTGATGTAAACATCACCTCCTAACAAGTCGGCTTGGCGCCGGGTATGCCGTCGATGCGGCTGCAAATTAATTGCGGGATTATCTTTGATTAGGTAGTTTCTGTCAAGCTGGTGGATTGTCTGAAAAACAGTATCGGGGTTTCGGAAACCTTTTTTAAACATCCGACACCAGTCGCATTAATTTGCGTATAATGGCGCAACTACCGATTAACCGATTATGTCAGTAAGGAATACCACACCATGACCTCTATTCATGACCAAATTAAAGAAGTTGTTACCACCCACCGCGTTGTTTTGTTTATGAAAGGCACGAAGCAGTTCCCGCAATGCGGTTTCTCATCCCGCGCCGTTCAAATTCTTAATGCCGCAGGTTGTACTGATTATGTAACCGTTAATGTTTTGGAAAACGATGCCGTCCGCCAAGGTATTAAAGAATACAGTGATTGGCCGACCATCCCACAACTTTACGTCAACGGCGAGTTTGTCGGCGGTTCTGATATTTTGATGGAAATGTACGAAGCCGGCGAATTGCAAGATTTGCTGAAAGCCTGATGAAATATAGCAAAAGGTCGTCTGAAAACTTTTTCAGACGACCTTTTTCCGTGTTCTGCCTGCTTTTCCGAGTATTCAAAAAAAAGTATAATCACGCCCATTCAAAAACAATCCGAGGCCTGCAAAATGAACGTAACCGTTATCAATCACCCCCTTGTCCGCCACAAACTCACGCTCATGCGCGAGGCCGATTGCAGCACTTACAAATTCCGTACCCTCACTACCGAGCTGGCGCGCCTGATGGCTTACGAAGCCAGCCGTGATTTTGAAATTGAAAAATACATTATCGACGGCTGGTGCGGTCAAATTGAAGGCGACCGCATCAAGGGCAAAACCTTGACTGTCGTGCCGATTTTGCGTGCCGGTTTGGGCATGCTCGACGGCGTACTCGACCTGATTCCGACTGCCAAAATCAGCGTGGTCGGATTGCAGCGCGACGAAGAAACGCTCAAACCCGTTTCCTATTTTGAAAAATTTGTGGACAGCATGGACGAGCGTCCCGCGCTGATTATCGATCCCATGCTCGCGACCGGCGGCTCTATGGTTGCCACTATTGATTTGCTGAAGGCGAAAGGCTGCAAAAATATCAAAGCGTTGGTACTCGTTGCCGCGCCCGAAGGCGTCAAAGCCGTCAATGAAGCGCATCCCGACGTCACCATCTACACCGCCGCCCTCGACAGTCATCTGAACGAAAACGGCTACATCATCCCAGGCTTGGGCGATGCGGGCGATAAGATTTTCGGTACGCGCTGATTCGTGATTTGAGGTCGTCTGAAACTGAATGTATGGGTTTCAGACGACCTTCTTATAGTGGATTAACAAAAATCAGGACAAGGCGACGAAGCCGCAGACAGTACAGATAGTACGGAACCGATTCACTTGGTGCTTCAGCACCTTAGAGAATCGTTCTCTTTGAGCTAAGGCGAGGCAACGCCGTACTGGTTTAAAGTTAATCCACTATAATCAAACCATTCCCATTTAAAGCTGTGCCCAATACGATGAAACTCCCACCGCTCAAACCCCTCATCATCACCTCGCTGCCCGTTTTCGCCAGCGTCTTTATCGCCGCAACCCTCGTCTGGCGGTTTGGCACGCCCAAGCTTGCCATGCCTTTCGTACTCGGCATCATCGCAGGCGGCCTTGTCGATTTGGACAACCGCCTGACAGGTCGTCTGAAAAACATCATCATCACCGTCGCCCTGTTTACCATTTCATCGCTCGTTGCCCAAAGCACGCTCGGCACAGGCCTGCCTTTCATCCTCGCCATGACCCTGATGACCTTCGGCTTTACCATTTTGGGCGCGGTCGGGCTGAAATACCGCACCTTCGCGTTCGGCGCACTTGCCGTCGCCACCTACACCACGCTCACCTACACCCCCGAAACCTTCTGGCTGACCAATCCCGTCATGATTCTGCTCGGGACCGTGTTATACAGCACCTGCACGCTCGTTTTCCAAATCATCCTCCCTCACCGCCCCGTCCAAGAAAGCGTCGCCAACGCCTACGACGCGCTCGGCGGCTATTTTGACGCCAAAGCCGACTTTTTCGATCCCGACGAAGCCGCTTGGCTCGGCAACCGCCAAATCGACCTCGCCATGAGCAACACCGGCGTTATCACCGCCTTCAACCAATGCCGCGCCGCCCTGTTTTACCGCCTGCGCGGCAAACACCGCCATCCGCGCACCGCCAAAATGCTGCGCTACTACTTTACCGCCCAAGACATACACGAACGCGTCAGTTCCGCCCATGCCGACTACACCGAGCTGACCGACACACTCAAAAACACCGACCTCATCTTCCGCATCCGCCGCCTGCTCGAAATGCAGGGGCAGGCGTGCCGCAACGTTGCCGCCGCCCTGAGGAACGGCAAAGACTACACATACAGCAAACGCCTCGGACGCGCGATGGAAGGCTGCCGCCAATCCCTCGCCCACTACACCGACGACCACCCCGAAAGCCGCAACATCCACCATATCCGCCGCCTGCTCGACAACCTCGGCAGCGTCGACCACCAACTGCGCCAACTCCAACACAGCGACTCCCCCGCCGAAAACGAAAACAGCAGCGACACCCGCATCGCCGCCCTTGAAAACAGCAGCCTGAAAAACGTTTGGCAGACCGTCCGCAGCCAGCTCAACTTCGAGTCCGGCGTTTTCCGTCACGCCACGCGCCTCTCCATCCTCGTTGCCGCCTCCTGCATCATCGTCGAAATCCTCCATCTCAACCTCGGCTACTGGATACTCCTGACCGCCGTCTTTGTCTGCCAACCCAACTACACCGCCACCAAAAGCCGCGTGTACCAACGCATCGCCGGCACCATCCTCGGCGTCATCGTCGGCTCACTCGTACCTTATTTCACCCCGTCCGTCGAAACCAAACTCTGGATCGTCATCACCAGCACCACCCTGTTTTTCATGACCCGAAGCTACAAATACAGCTTCTCCACCTTCTTCATCACCATCCAAGCCCTCACCAGCTTCTCCCTCGCCGGGCTGGACGTCTATGCCGCCATGCCCGTCCGCATCATCGACACCATCGTCGGCTCCGTCCTCGCGTGGGCAGCCGTCACCTACCTCTGGCCGGACTGGCGTTACCTCACCCTTGAAAAAACCGCCGCCCAAGCCGTCGGCGGCAACGGTGCCTACCTCAGAAAAATTCTCGACCAGCTCCAATACGGCATCGCCGACGACGTCGAATACCGCACCGTCCGCCGCCAAGCCCACGAACGCACCGCCACCCTCAGCAGCACCCTCTCCGACATGAGCAGCGAACCCAAAAAATACGGTAACAACCTGCAAAGCGGCTTCACCCTCCTCAAAACCAGCTACGCCCTGACCGGCTACATCTCCGCACTCGGCGCATACCGAAGCGAAATGGACGGCGCGTGCAGCCCCGACTTCGTCCGCAAGTTCTACCAAAGCGGCTACCGCATCGCCGACCTGCTCGAACGCCTCCCGCAAACAAGCGAACAAGATTTTCAGACGACCCTCTCCCAAATCCGAACCGACTTGGAAGCCTTACAAACAGAGGCAGGCGACGCACGTCAAAGCCACATCCTCCACCGGCAGCTCACCCTCATCGCCAAACAACTCGACCCCTGCTACCGCAGCCTGCACGACATCGAAGCCATCCCGCAGGCCGCGTGATATTAATCAGCAGGCAAACGAAAGGTCGTCTGAAAACCCGAAACAAGGTTTTTCAGACGACCTTTTGATTGTTGAACTTTTCAATTAAATCATTATTGTGATTGGTTTATTTTTCATAATAAATTCAGAAATTATATCTTGAATTATAGAAATATTTTTAGAGATATGCTCAATAGGGTAGACGTCTCCCAAAATTTCCATAGTATTTCCACTATAATTTTCTGTTTTAAGATTTTTTACTTCAATATCTCCATCTTCTAAAATTGTTTGAATTATTGGTAAATAATATCCTTTTTCAAAATAGATAGTTAATTCAGTATTGCCAAATTCAGGCTCAGGAATAATTCTGAAAACAAGGACTCCGGCTTTTTTTTCAAAATTTGATACAGAAAAAAAGTTATTTATTTCTTTAATGTTAGGATTTTCTAAAATAGGGATTTGGATTCGTTCTCCATTATCTGTAATAAAAAATCCACCAAAAACAATTGTTGATGTTTTCATTTTCTTTCCTTAATTGATTTCATACCAGGCGTCCAATAGTAAGTTTTATTTTTTCCTGTTACATCATCTGTCGCATTAACGGTCAGTGATTTCAGTCCAGAAGCTTGAGCAGCAGCTGCAATATCTCCTTTACAATAACCGCAAACATCTTTTCCTGAAACTGTCATTGTCATAGATGCCCCTTTCGTTTTACCTGCATTATAGGCCTGCTGGATAACACCAATTTCAGCATGTGAATTAGCAACGGTTGCATTCGGACGAGGTTTACCGTCGGCTTGGATTTTTGCATTAACTCGTTGGGCTATTAATGTAGGTGAATCAGGCGATCCAATTTTTGCACTTTGATTAACATCTCTAAAAGTCTTTCCATTAATCGTTCCTTTGGCAATTACTTTTGGTTTGACAGTAGAAAAGTTTTTATAGCCAATCGAAAAATCTTCACTAACCGCAGCCTTCCCCGGTATTGCCGCCTTTGCCAACTTCGCAGCTTTGGCAGCGGCGGCAACGTTGAAGGCGGCTTCGACGGTTTCGGCGGCATTGGGATTTTCCGCCGTCCAATCGCGGACAGTTTTGCCGATTTTTTCTTCCGATTTTGCCAAACTCCTCAAATGGTCGATGGCGGCAATGGCGTTGTCCGGCGACATGGTGCTGATGGCCGCTGCAGTCGCCATATCGATGGCAAAACCCGTCCCTTGAACCGCATCACCTACGCCGATGGCTTCTCCGGCGCTGAGAAAGGGATTGAGGGCACCTGCGGCGACACCATTGATAAATTCCATGCTGTTACCCCAGCGGTTGAGCCCGGGGTTGTGTTCGAACATTTTTTTATTGGCTTCTCCGGCACGGTCGGAAAAATTTTTCGGTATGTTGCCGAATCTGTCCGCAAACCGTTGCTGCGTCGAGCGGTTGTCGTCGTGAACAACAGTCTGCATCCTTACCTAGCCTTTGGCAACGTAGGAGTAAATATCCCGGGCGCCGTGAGGTGCGGGGTAGCCGCCTCCCTGCGGGCCGTCGTAACCGTCGGCAGGGTGGTGTTCGTAGCCGTCCCATGACATGCTGGCAAAGGTCATGCCCGTACCGTCGGTTACTTTGCCGCCTTTCCAACTGTCGCTTTTGCTGGCACTGTTGTCAAACGGGGAATGGACTTCATGTCCGTGTCCGGAAAAGCGGACGATATATCCGGGATTACTGAAGATGGTTGCGGTTTCCATCTGCAAATTGCCCAACCGTTGTGTGATGGTGGGTGAAATGGTCATCAGTCCGGTACGCTCGGCCACGGTTCCGCGTGCTTTGCCGAAGAGGTGGAATTTTTTGCCGGGGTCGAAATTCTCCCGTCGGAGCAAATCCTGCACTACAGGGTCGTTCCTTAAGTCCGCCGCGAGGGCGGGCTGCCCGAAGGCAGCCGCCGTTACGGCGCAGGCGGCAAGGAGGTTTGTCAGTCTGCGCAGCGGTTTCACGGTTTATTCTCCTTCGCGGCGGCGGATGACTTCGTCGCTGACATCAAGGTTTTGGGCATTGCCTTGTTTGAAGTCGGGACGGTTTTTGGCGGTCGTGTCGCCGTAGGGGGTGATGTCGGAGAAATCGACCATCAGGCCGTCTGAAGCTTTAACGGTTTTGCTGACTTTGTAGGGGCCAGTCCAAAGGGCGTATTTTTCTTTGTATTGGGATTCGTAGGCGGCGGAAGTGGGTTTGATCAGCAGTTTTCGGCTGTTGCGGTCAACGGCGAAATATTCGAGCTTGGTCTGGGCTTTAAGGGTTTCGGCGTTGTAGATGTGCAGTTCGGTACGGCTGCGGATGGTGCCGAATACGTCGACGGTTACGAATACGTCGGTGTCGGCGTATTCGGGCGGTACGACCTCGATGCCGCGCAGGTAGAAGATGGTTTGGACGAGGTTGGTCAGGAAGGAAACGTCGCGGGGGTTGGTAATCAGGGTTTCGTTGCGGTAGTCGCCCGTGCCGTTGACGGACAATCCGGCAGACCGTTCGCCTTTGCGTCCGCTGTTTTTAGTCAGAGCGGCGGCGGGGACGTTCAAAAGCGATGTGGAAGTGGTAACGCTGGAGAGCGCATCAGCTTTGGTAGTGGCAGTAGTATCGTAGGTGGGATAGCTGTATTGGGTGGCGCTGTCGGGGTTGTTTTGGTAGCCGCCGCGAATCAATGCATCGATGGAGTAGCGTCCGCCGGTAATGTTGCCCGATCCTTGATCGCCCATGGTGGAAACGTAAAGGGCGACTTTTCGGCCTTTCAGAGCAGACAGATCCATTTCTTTGACGGCGGCACGGGACGAGGCAGCGACGAGTTCTTGTTCGACGGCAAAGCGTTTGCCGCCGCCGTGTGAAGGGATGCCGGTCAGTGTACCTCAGCCGGTGAGCAGGAGGGTGGATAGGGTAAGTGTAGAGAGAAGAATTTTCATGTTGTTCCTTAGATTTTGCGTATTAAAAAAACGGAGGTTGGTTAACCTTCCTTAATTTAATTTAAATTTAAACAAAAAATGTAAAGAACAACATAAACGTTATATTTGAAGGACAAACGGATAAGGTCGTCTGAAAGCAGAAATTAATTTTTCAGACGAGCTTGGATTCGGATTTCAAGTGCAACACTAGTGTATCAGTGGTTTGAACAGATTCA
>ERZ773254.985-NODE-985-length-13622-cov-4.885310_pt1 | contig 13622 bp, 9 predicted proteins | sample MGYA00580516_ERZ773254 | MGnify/ENA primary metagenome ERZ773254 (study PRJEB29015, sample SAMEA2738158) | human oral metagenome | biome: human oral; feature: human-associated habitat; material: saliva | place: China | collected 2192 ...
ACTGCTAGATATCATTTTCACTCCAGATCAAGGATCAGAACAACTAAAAACAGAATCAACTTACAGAGAAGAAACTTTGGACGACACATTAAAGGAAGCTAAGAATCAACTTCATAAGGAACAATTGGAGAAGAATTTAGAGAGATTTAGGAAAGACGGAAGGAAGTGAATAGTTTTATAAAATTTTCTTTTTCTTGAATAAAAAGATTTAACTAATCGAAATGGTTGTTAGATCTTGAATTTTAAAATATAGTCTACTTATAACTTTTGTTAGTTGTTTAAGGTGGGCGAAAATTTTTTAGAACCAAAAAACGCATAGTCTCAGGTGTTGAAAAACTTGAAATTATGCGTTTTCTTGTGGGAAGATTTACTCCATTTTCTTCAGGAATTGAGATTTTGCCCATCTCTTTTTATTATATTTAAGGATATTTGAAAGCTGTATTTTAGAAAAACAAATATGGAGTTTTTAATACAGACGGAATATAGTATAAATGCTGATTCAAAGTGAAGTTTTATATGTTTTTTGCTTTTGTTGAGTATAAAATCTATTAACTAAAGTCGAACTACAAAAATTAATTTAAGATAAAGTGAACTGTAGACTTTTGAAATGTCTCTTACTCGATTTCAGAATGAATTACTGATAAGGGATTAAAAGAACTAAGTATTTCTTTTTGCTTTGAATGAGATACGTGAGTATAGATTTGTGTGATTGATATAGAACTATGTCCAAGAATTTGTTGAATATATCGAATATCTACATCACTATCTAGAAGCATTGTCGCAAAGCTATGTCTAAACATATGCGGTGTAATAGTTCTAGAAAAGTTATTTTGTTCAACGATTCTCTTTATTACTAAACGTACACTTTGCTCTGACAATGGTTTAAGCGAATGTTTCCCTGGGAACAAGAAATCATTGGATTCATTTCTTGTTTTATTTATATATGTTTCTAATAAATTGAATGTTTTTTGATCTCCTAAAAATAGGATACGTTCTTTCTTACCCTTTCCTATAATATGGAGTGTCTTATTGGAAAGATTAATGTCTTTGAGATGAATGTGGCAAAGTTCAGAAATTCTGATGCCTGTTGAAAGTAAAAGTGAAATAATTAGTAGATTTCTTTCAGCGTGTTGTTTTTGATAGTCAGTTTTAGATACAATTACTTTCTGTTCTAAACATATAAAAATACTTTTCAGAATGTCATACGGAATAGTTTTAGGCAATACTTTTTCAGTTCTAAATTGAAAGCGCAATTGATTGAAGGGATTCTCTTCAATTATGTTCTGGTATTTTAGATAGTTATAAAACACCTTCATACAAGCAATTTTTCTTCTTAATGTATTCGTTTTTATGTTAGATCGTGTCAACTGTTCTATATAGGATTCGACATTATCATAGTCTGAGTTATAAAATTGCATAAGATCATTCTTATAAGCGCGAATCGTGTGTGAACTCAAACGCTTATGAGTTTTGCAATAATCTAAGTAAGTAGAAATAAGTTTATAATCCATAAAAATCTCCTTTATCAATAATCATGCTATTATAAACCTATTTGGGTGCTTTGTATAGCGATAATAAATTGTTATCGGTAGGAAAATAAAAATATGGAATTTATAAATCGTAGAGATGAACTAGATAAAATACAAAATGAATATAAACAACATTTAAAAACAGGTAAAAGTCAAGTTTATATTATTAGAGCGAATTCAGGTATAGGGAAGTCGGAGTTTATAAAAGAAACTATAAAACATTTTTCACAAACTCCTATTGAGATTCTTCATTTAGATGACACTGAAAACTCTTCTACATTTAGACGTTTTGTAATTGAGTTAGATAAAGTAAGCCAGTTCTATGGGTATCTTGATTTTAAAGCATTCTATACTAAAAAAATTAATAGTTCAAAGGCCCTGCAACTACTATTAAAAATGTCTTCTTTTTTTGGTCAAGCTTTTATTGGAATGGTATCTAAAGAAAATGGCTTAGAATCTATAATCTCTGAAGTAAATTTGCCTTCTTTAATACCTGATCCTAGAGAATACGAAACTTTTATTTTAAAAGCTCAAACTGAGAATCTATTTGAATACGCAAAATATGTACTAGATCATGAAAATTTATATTTCAATTTTCCAAACGCCTCAGTAATTGATCAAGAATCACTCGATTTATTGAATAAATTGATTGAAAAATCTAAAGGAAGTCTATTCATTTTTGAGTGTGCAGATAAAAAAGTTGAAAATAGTTTTAAAAATAGTCGCAACATAATATTGAGGACATATCAATTAGAAAAACTCTCCGATGAGCACATTAAACTATACATAAATATTTTGTCAAATCAGTTAGCATTACAAGCTGAACAAATTAATTTTACAACTTTACAGGATTCTATAAGAAAAGGAGATTTATCGGAAATCTCCTTAATACTAAAAGATTTTTCTGAGCGTTTGAAGGAAGATAAGGCTTCCAAATTACAGAGCATTTACCAGATTATTGAAAATATTTCTCAAACTCAATTAGTATTCTTACTTTTTGTATTCTACACAAAGAGAAAATTATCACTTACGGATTTAAGAGAAATCATGTTAGAGACTGATAAAACTTTTTCCCAAGAAGATATCGACTTTCTTCTTGAAAAAGGGCTATTAGACCAAGTTGAAAACTTCGTTTTTCTATCAAACTCTGTATCAGAAGTAATTAGACAAGAAACCTATTTCAAAAAAGAGAAAACATTTGTTGGCTCAATTCTCATCAGATTTCTTAACTTAAAGCTATCTCAAACAAATGAATTTGTTTATTTAGATACTCTTGTTGATTACTATATTTGTTCAAAATTTTTCTTACAAATTAAATTAATATTACCTAAGATACAGGAACGTTTATTAAACTTTGATTCACAACAAGGTCGTAAAGAGTATTTCGAAATTTTTTATTTAAATAGGCAGAGATTTATCGAGAAAGATAGTTCCTTCGCACTGTCGCTAGCTAAAATAGCCTATGATGCAAATTTATACTATGAGGCATTAGAGTTTATCAATCTTTCAACAGAAGTTACTGCAGACATAGTATTTGCCAAGTCCTTAATTTTAAATCGTTGTGAATTGTTTCCTGAATCCATTAAATACATTCAGGAAAATATTATGAATCTTAGTGAACAAAGCTCACAATTTTTCAAACTATCATTGATTAAACTAATGAACTTAATACAATTAGAACGTAGAGATGAGGCTAAAACAATCTTTGAAAATATTAAATTACAAGTAGATAATCCGTACTACCCGTATTTAATTAGAATTTCAAATGTATTTGAGCTTAGCTTTTCTGAACGACTAAGGAAAGTTGAGGAAATTTCAGGTAGAATTTATAGTCTAGAAAATGCAGAATTCTCTGGTCTAAATGCTATTTACTTGTCTTACTTGTATGCGGTCAATGATAAAATTAATGATGCAGAGGAGCAATTAAATAAAGCCAGAGATTTTTTTGGAGACAGCCTTATTTACAATCATATGATTCTTCATAACGAAGCCACCATTAAATTCCATAATAATGATATTGATAACTCTATCCCAGAACTGCTCAATAATGCTAAGCTAACTGCATATGATCAATATGATTTACTCGCAATTTATAATAATTTACTAGTTTACTATATTCTAAGCGACCAAATAGCAGATATTAATTGTCAAATGCTTGTGTATGAATTAGAAGATTTGTTAAACGAGACAGGTTTTAAAAGATTTATTGATAAAATTTATTATAACCTCTGCCATTATTATTATAGAATGTACAATTCTGAAAAGGTCGAAATGTACTGTAATAAACTAGCTGATAATCAAATCAAAAACTTCTCAGATTATAAAATGAAGTTAATGTATGAAACTTCGTGGAAACTCCCCCTTAATTTAAATGATGAGTAAAGAGTGTTTGTATCATTTCATCGTACGTATAGCCATTTATGTTGAATGTTTTAGGCACAACAGATTTTGGATATAACCCAGGATTGGCATTGATCTCTATTAGATAAAATTCTGCATTTTTTATTCGACCATCTACTCGTATCAATTTATTTGGAGACAAGTTCTTATAAAGTTGCTTTAAGTTGATAATATCTTTGTCACTTAAATAGCAACTTTTTTCGATTTCTACACCGATTTTTTGTTTAATTTCTGAGGTATAAGCCTGATACTTGAATTCACTATATTCTGGAAAAATAAGTTCAACTTCTTCAAAAAATAACTTCCCTTTATTTTCCAAAATAGTAATAGCTACTTCTCTTCCTTCAATGTATTCCTCTACTAGAATACCATCAAAGTCCTTCATTAATTTCTTGAGGGCCATATCTGCCTGTTCCATATTTTCAACAATAGAGTTTTGTGTAATTCCTATTGATTCTGATTCATAGTTCGGTTTAATAATAATTGGATATTCAAAGTTCGCTAAAATTTCTTTAGTGTATGAATGAGCAAATACTAACAAACTTTTTGGGACTTTTATACCAAAATTTTCTGCAAATTTCTCTGTCATAAATTTATCTTGACATAAAACTTGTACATATGGGTCTGGGTTGAAATATTTAATTTTATAATTTTCACAAAATGCTGGGACACTCATGTTTCTAATTCGACTGTTATAGCCAAAATCAAAATTTAACACAAAATCGTCTAGGTGATTAAAAACACTTTTTTTGAATCTCTCAAAATTATCGTAAAATATGATTTCATCAATAAATTTAGAAAAACTTTTATAGAGAATATCTCTCAATTCATTGCGAGTGTATTCTCTGTTTTCGATAATTTTTGTTTGAATGGATGAATCTGGATTGACATTTAAAATGACTACTAATCTCATAATTTCTCCTACCGATAACAATTTATTATCACTAGTATACCATAAATTCATCTTCAGTAGCTTGAATTGTATAATGAATTTTTACTTAACATTAAATAGCAAACTCTAATATTGATCAACTATAGCTTAAAACACTGTTTTGAAATTATATCTAATACTTTTGAGTCAATTACAAACTTACAACAACGAGATATTTATATAGTATGAAGAAAATAAGTACAAATTTATTAGAAAATCGAGATTTCATAGGATTAGCACGAAAAATTTCAATTTTATAACTATACCCTCTATTGAATTTGAATCAGTCTTTTTTAAAATTCTAAATGATATGATAGTATTTTCAAGTAAAAAGAAATTGCCCTGATAGGAGACCATATCAAATCTTTACGAAAGACACATGACATGACACAACCAGAATTTACATGAATTGGGAGTATTTCACGTAATAGGCTTAGTAGTTACTAGAACGGTACAAGTCCACTTTCAACTGAGCTGATAGATGCTATTTGATAGAAGTTCAACGTATCCTATGTCGATATTGTGGGGAAAGAAGAAATGTTGAATCCAGTTGAAGATTATGAATTAACTTTAAAAATGGAGATTGTCAAGAAATGTGGAACAAAGTCTCCTATCTTGTCTCTATCGTTATCAAGACATTCCCTTTGATGATGAGAGAAATGATGAGTTAGTTCATGATCTGACAGAGTCTGAGCTGAGAATCAATGTTTTGTGAGAAAGAATATCAATATTAAATCAAGTAGCAGAATATTTACTGCTTTCAGTTGAAAACAAGCAAGAATCGAAGTTGAAGCTTTCAAAATTGAATATACCTGAGAAAATTGGCATTGATGTTGTTGAAAAGGAGTTGAATAAATTAGGTATCCAGATATAATTAGAAAGCGATAGATATGAAAAAATTGTATTTAAGATGAATAAGTTTATAAATCAATTAAATAAAGAAAAGTTTGTATATCAAAAGAGGAGAGATATTTAAAAAGTGCATATATTACTCATTTAAAATATTTTAAAATATGTTAACATTATGGAAGCAAGGAGGAATTTATTATGTCTAATATATCTAAAAAATGGCTGAAATTATTTAGTGATAATATTAGTGATGAGGAACAGTTGGATCGGTTTTTGACTTCTAATACAGAAAATAATCTCCAAGAGTGGGAGAGGAAACATAAACAGTATGAACAACTAGGGAGAGAATACATTGCTCAACAACTGAGTGATAATTCTTGGAAATCATACGAAACTAGTGAAAATTTAAAAATTAGAATTCATTGGTTATCTTTATATAAGCCACTTTGTTACAAGTATATAAATAGACTATCTATGTACTTAAATAGCATAGTTTCTGTTGAGAATAAAGAAAAGTTTTTGATTGAAATAGAGTCAATGTTTTTTGAAATGTGTATGAATATTAGTTATCGTACTGTTGTATTAGAAATTAATGATTTAAGACGTTCATCACGTTTAATAGGAGATGATTCTGAAAAACGTTACAATTTTTTTATAGACACTTTATTAAAAAGCAGAGATTATATATTGGAGTTTTATCAGAAATATCCAGTATTGTATGAATTATTAGATAGGAAACTTTTAAATATATCTGATTATGTGAAAGAAATAATTACAAATTTTGAAATGAATTTATCAGATATAGAAAAATATTTTGGATTTGAAAATTTAAAATTATCCAATATAAAATTTAATGCAGGAGATACTCATTCTAACGGTAAGAGTGTTTGTATTTTAGAACTGAATAATAAGAGGAAGATAGTTTATAAACCAAGAAATATGTCTGTAGACGTCAACTTAGATTTATTTTCTAAAGAATTTGCATCACAATTCAGTCTACCAAATGTTTTATTTCTTCCTCGAACACTTAGTAAAAGTAGTTATAGTTTTGTCGAATTTGTAGAAGTAAAAGAATGTAACTCACGTCATGATGTAGAAATGTACTACGAAAACATAGGAATGCTTTTGGCTTTTTTGCATATATTTGGTGCAAAAGACTATCATGGCGAGAATATTTTATCGTGTGAATCATATCCGTACTTAATTGATAATGAAACTATTTTACATTTTAGTGAGAAGGAAAGTATAGATTCTAGTATCCAGAGAATGTATGATGTAGTAACTGACTCTGTTTATAGCGTGGGTATCTTACCTATGACTCTCTATTCTGTAAATAATGATAAAGGAATGGAAATTGGAGCATTAAATTCAGGAGAAAAAAGAGAATCTCCTTACCAAACACATCAATTAACTAATATTGGTACAGATGAAATTAGAATTGAGAAGGTATTTAAGGAGATAGAAGATTTCCCAAGTACTGTAAGATATATGGGGAAGACTGTATCGTGTAAAGAATATAGAGAAAATGTTTTGTATGGATTTGAATTAATTTACAGGATCATTCTAAAAAATAGGAACAAAGTTCAAAAAATGATTATGAAATACTTTGAAAATTGTGAGACAAGATATATTTATAGAAATACAAATATATATATTCAGTTTTTAGAAACAAGCCATCATCCAGATTTATTAAGAAATAAATATGATTTCGAAATGTATATGCTTAGAATGTTAGAATATGGTAATGTTGACAATGAGTTTGATAAAAGTATGATTAAAGATGAAATTAATCAACTTAGAAAAGGAGATGTACCAATTTTTTACACTAGTTCATCTAGTAATGAGATTTATAATGGACTTCATTCTCGAATATATTCTTTGGAGGGAGATAGCATCATTAAAAATATATCAAAGAGAATATGTAGTCTATCAGAAGAAAATTTGCTTCGTCAACAAAGAATTATAAATATGGCTTTTATGGGAAGCGAATTATTTATAAAAAATAAGAAACTTAAAGGAAGAAAGCTATTAAAAAAATTAAGTTCAAATATTATTGAACGTATTTTATCTGCGAAACTAGAATTCAATGATGAAATTAGTTGGTTAAATATGTTGGCCATGAATAAAAATTATGAAATTTCACCAATGGATTATAATTTATATGGTGGTACATCAGGTATGATTTTAGGAATTAATAGTATACAGGATGACAGACTAGAATCAATTTTACGAGGTGTTATAGACTATACCAATAATTACATTGAAAGTTGTCAAGGGAATTTCCCTCTTTCTAAATTAGGAGCTTTTACTGGTATTTACGGCTATTTGTATGTTACATGTGTGCTAAGACAGAAAGGAATAAAGACAGTTGACAATTCAGAAGAGTTTATATATAACATCTTGCTATCCACGTATAATGATGTTAGAAAATTTGACAATCTAGATATTATAGGGGGGCTTGCAGGAATTCTGGCTGTACTTGTAAAAATCGAAGAAGTTATGGTGCATAGTTCTAAAGTTGTACAATTAGCACATGTGATGTCTGAAGAAATTGTAGAGAAATTAATTGAAGTATATAAGAAACAAGGATATTGGATGGAAAATGACCCAGGATATGCACATGGAAACTATGGAGTTATTACACAATTATTCAAATATTCTAAATTGTGTAATGAAGAATCGATAGAGAAGAATAACATAATATTTTGCATACAAGATTATTTGAATAAAGAGCGTTCGCAGTTAAAAACGGATAAGATTGTACCTTTAAGAAAAAATGCTAAGTACTATTCTTGGTGTAATGGAATTGTAGGAATCGTACAGGCTAAACACTATCTCATGGTAAATGAATTTCCAGATCAATATTTAGAAGAAGAAGTCCGATATTATGTAACTGAAATATTGAATCAAAGATTAAATATAGAAAATTCTATCTGTCATGGTAATGTAGGCAATTTGACAATTATGTCTTCTATTATAGGAGATAATTCTGAAATAAATAAAAAAATATTGTCCGAGAGTGAATTATATCTGCTGGATAAATTAACTTATGATTGTGATGATTGGGGAATTCTTACAGGAGAACTGGGAATATTGATGGCTAATTATGAGACTGGAAGAGCAATGTTGAACAATATACTACTTCTAAACTAAAATTGAGGCAGATAGTTGTAAAACCTCTCATGATAAGTTAGTATTTTCGAATAGTTTGATATAATCTTCTGACTGTTGTAAAATTCTCCAAAAGTATCTTATCTTCGATGCAGCAGTTATACGGCGTATGTAACTGAGTGACTAACAGATTTATGAGTTTTAGAAGTCGAAAGTCGAAGAACTAACTCATAGTTGGTTCTTCGACTCTATCATTCCAATAAAATTTTAAATAATTGAATTGAAAATTGATATTTTAAAATTCTTATGATTTTATATTAAGAGGATATAAGTATGAAAAATAAAGTTCCTTTTATTGAACAACATCAAAAAACGGAGTGTGGTTTATGTTGTGTTGCGATGGTATCAAGCTATTATAAGCATGAAATCTCTGTAAAAGATTTAAGAAGTATCAAAGAGACAGGCAGAGATGGTACAAGTTTTCAGAATTTAATTGAACTTTTAGAGGGGATGGGATTTGCTGTTAAATCATTTCGTTTTCCAAAAGAAAGAATGGATGCTTTCAAAAATATAAAAACTCCAGCTATTGCATTGTGGGAAAGTAAACATTTTATTGTAATAGAGAGAGTAACATCTAAGTTTGTATGGGTAGCTGACCCAGAACTTGGGAAATTAAAGTATAGTTTTGGTGAATTCTCCGAAGGATTCTCGGAATATCTTATCAGTGTTATGAGTAGTGATAAAGTAACAAATCAAAAATCTAGGGAAAATTATAGTATAGTTTATAGACAATTATGGCAGTCTTGGAATTATTTTATACCACTATTGTTAGTAACATTAGCAAGTTATACAGTTAGTTTTGTTTTACCAATTTGGTTGCAACAAGTTTTCAACCAAGTTTCTACAGGAGTTAGTATAAACCAATCGAACATTGTCATTAATTTCGTTGTATTTACATTTCTATATTTTGCAATTATGTTTGGACAACGCTATCTTTCTATTAATTTGACAAATGATATAGATAAAAGGTTGAATATTAATGTGATCAGAAGTTTATTTAGGCTACCATATAAATTCTTTTCTACGAGAAGCAGTGGCGATTTAATTTATTCTATAAACGGTTTGACAAGAATTAGACAGTTATTCACTAATCAAGTAGTTCTAGGTGTGTTGGATGTTGGATTGGGAGTTTTTATCCTATTTTATTTCTCATACATAAATTTTTCTATTGCAGCCTTAGCATTATTACTACTGTTAATAAATTTATTATTGTTGCTAGTTACTAGACAGAACATCGAACAAAAGAATAAATCATTTGTGATTTCCCAAAACAATCTTCAGAATAAACAAATTGAGATGATTTATTCTATGATGGGAATAAAAATGGAAGGTTTTGAAGAACAAACATATAAGCAGTGGAAGGAATATTTCGATAAATGTTTACATAGGTATAAATACAGTGAGATGTTTTCAGGATTGGTAAATTCATTATTTACAATAATTACTTTTATATCACCGTTTATTTTATTATTAGTTACATTATTGCCACATCCTCAATTAGAAAATCCATTAGGGGGGATGTTTGTTATATACTCTTTATCAACTGTATTATTTAGTAAAGTGAATAGTATCTTTGATACTATTGTAGCATTTTATAATAGTAAGACGTTTTTATCTCGTATTGTAGAAATTTTAGAGGAGGAACACGAAGTAAATGGCAATATTAAACATGATTTGAATGGATCTATTTCACTAAAAAATGTATCATTTTCATATACTAAAGACAGTAAAAGAGTTTTATCGAATATTAATATTGAAATTCATAAAGGAGAAAAAATAGCAATCGTAGGTTCATCAGGTTCTGGGAAAAGTACACTTTCAAAATTGTTGATAGGCTTATTTCCTGCAACTACTGGAAAAATTTTCTTTGATAACTTTGAATATTATAGTCTAGATAAACAGTATTTAAGACAACAAATTGGTATTGTTCCACAAGATATGACACTCTTTAATAAGACGATATTTGAAAATATCGCTGGAAGTTCATCTGTATCACAAGAAAAAATGGAAGAAGTGTGTAAATTGGTGAATATTCATGATGATATTATGGAGATGCCTATGGGGTACAATACGTTAGTATCAGAGATGGGGATGAATTTATCTGGAGGTCAAAGGCAGAGAATAATTTTAGCTCGAGCACTTATAAAAAAACCTAAAATAATATTATTGGATGAGGCGACAAGTTATTTAGACAATGTTAATGAGAAAGAAATTATGCAAAAATTTAAAGAACAGAACATTACGATTGTGGTAATTGCACATCGGCTATCTACAATCATTGATTCAGATAAAATTTTTGTAATGGAAAAAGGAAAAATTATAGAGCAGGGGAACCATCAAGAATTACTGCAAGGAGAAAGAGGGCTTTATCGAAAATTATATCAAATAGATAATTTATAGCTTTTATTGATTAAAAGTTATTATTGAGTAGAAAAATAGAGAAATCAGCTATAGTTCACATTTAGATAACTTTAGCTGGTTTTTATTATTAATTTTATAATAGTTGAATTCATATTATTATAGTGTAAGCGTCCAATAACGAAGTATATTAAAAAATCTCCAGACTAAAGAACTCACTGATAGTTCCTGATCTGGAGATTTCTTATTTGCACTTTTCTTGTACAACTTTAGTCCATGGTAAATAAGCCTCTAAGACCTCTTTATTAACGAGAGTATCCTCGTTTGGAAGACATTCTAAAAGATAGGATAGATATTTCTCACTATTTAATTGATGACGTTTAGCTGTTTCCAACAAGCTCATAATAATAGCTGTTGCTTTAACTCCTTCAAAACTTTGAGAAAACAACCACCCTCGCTGTTTAAAACTGAGCTCAGGCTAAAAGAGTCCACTGGACTCTTTTACTACGTCCCATAACCAATGATTTAATGGCGCATTCAGCTAGATTATTGGAAAGGACGAGATGGCCGTCTTTCAAAATGGTCTTAAAGGTTTCTTCATACTTGAGGCTGTATTCAATAGCCCTCCCTAGTTTTACTTACTGGCGCCGGCACCAAGCAAAGAAGTCTTCCATTAAGGGCTGGAGCTTTTCTTGACGTTTCTGTAGCCGTTCATCAGCTGGCAATGTCTCCCAGTCTCTTTCCAAGGAAAACAACTGGTCACAATAAACTAAACCTTTAGCTCCTAACGATGATTTATCTGCTTGCTTAGAGTTTTTATTTTTTAAAAAATATAGTTAATTTGAGAAACTTACAACTTTTGCACGATTTACTCATTACGTAGTTACGATTAAGTTGTATACTAATTATTGTAAAGATGATCATCTAAAGAAAAAAGGAGGAATAAGCCTATGGCAAAGGATGCTGAACGTCCAGTGATTGATTCTCTAGACTTTGAAGTTGCCAATCAAGAACTTGCTGGGAAATCAGGTTCTGGTTGGTTTACAGCTATTCAGTTGACATTAGCAGGACGTTGTGGGAACTGGTTTACTGGTTCGTTTGAATGCACAAGTAATAATGTCAAATGTGGATAAATTTTAGTGTTATGCTTGCTCAATAATATCTGTACTAATCTTTAGTTACTTATAAATTGAAATTAAAATGTGTTGTTAAATCATCTTGAGGATGATATGTTAAAAATGTAAATCATATTTATCTCAATAGAAAATTCGTACATTATATTGGGCAAGTTTATACACTGGCACTAATTAAATTTCTATTTTCAATACAAAGAAATACTAGCTCTATATAACAAAAATAATTTACAGTATTTTAAAATAAGATGTGAACAAATCGATTAGAAAAGTTAAATTAATTGCTAAAAATTTTTTAGCAGCTGTAGTGTAGTGTATTATTCTAGTTTCAATCCACTATAATAACGTACGTAATTTGTTTATGTGAACCAAAGATTTTCCTGGTGGGAAATAGGATTTAATTGAATGTTTGAAAGCTGATTATTGTTGATAGTAATAATGGAGAATTATGAGGTGAAACTATGAAATGTGATGAATTCAAAAATGAAATTGATACACTTGAATTTGAAGTTAGTAACCAAGAGATTGCTGGTAAATCGGGGTCGGGTGGATGGTATACTGCTTTTAAATTGACACTAGCTGGAAGATGTGGTCTATGCTTCACATGTTCTTATGAGTGTACTAGTAATAATGTTCACTGTTAGAAACTAACCAAAGATGTTCCTTTATTTATTATTGACAATATACAATAAAAATGATATATTAAAAGAGGTAATGTAATGAAAAAAGAAGATCACGGTATTGATACTTTGGATTACGAAATTAATCACCAAGAACTTGGTGGGAAATCTGCTGCAGGTTTGTATACTGCTATTACTTTGACCCTTCATGGTCATTGCGGATGGATAGTTACATATTCCTTTGAATGTAGTACACCACATGTAAGTTGTGGTTAAAAGAGGTGAATTGTACCTTAAAGGAGGATAGAATGGAAGGAATTATTGGAACGCTTGAGTTTTATGCTCCTGTACTTTTATTAGGAGTATTCATCATTGGTATTGTCTACTTTATGAAAAGACGTAATGATAAACAATAGTGGATAGATTGGTTTTATCACTATTATTTCTAACCAATGCTCTTGAGGAGTATTGGTTTTTATTATGTGACTTTCAGTCCGTCTCGCTCCTCTAGGTGCGAGACAAACAAACCACCCGCTGTGCAGGTGCGCGTCGAAGGTTATACCCAAAAAAACTCCAAACGCGATACAATAAAGGTGTTCAAGCCAATTGTAAAGCGAAAGGAGAAAAATAT
>ERZ773254.988-NODE-988-length-13576-cov-32.152947_pt1 | contig 13576 bp, 10 predicted proteins | sample MGYA00580516_ERZ773254 | MGnify/ENA primary metagenome ERZ773254 (study PRJEB29015, sample SAMEA2738158) | human oral metagenome | biome: human oral; feature: human-associated habitat; material: saliva | place: China | collected 2192 ...
AGTTGCGCTGCATGGTGCGCACCTTCTCGGGCCAGTTGATGGTGTCGAGGTCGTCGACCAGACGCTTGCCGTAAGCGGTGATACGCATCATCCACTGGCGCAGGTTGCGCTTGAACACCGGGTAGTTGCCGCGCTCTGAGCGGCCGTCCACGGTGACCTCTTCGTTGGCCAGGACCGTGCCGAGGCCGGGGCACCAGTTGACAGGGGCCTCGGAAACGTAGGCGAGGCGGTAGGAGTCGACGACCTTGGCCTGGGCGGCGCGGTCCAGGGAGTTGTAGTCCGAGCCATCCTCCGGCCGGATCTCACCTGACTCGAGCTTGGCGATCAGCTCACCGATCGGGCGGGCAGCGCCGGAAGAGCCGTCGGGTGCCGTGGCCTCGGGGTCGAACCATGAGTTGAAGACCTGCAGGAAGATCCACTGCGTCCAGTGCACATACTCGATGTCGGTCGTCGCAAACGAGCGGCGCGAGTCGTGAGACAGACCCATGCGGCGCAGCTGGCGGCGCATGTTCGCGATGTTCTGATTCGTCGTGATAGCCGGATGCTGACCGGTCTGGACGGCGTACTGCTCAGCGGGCAGGCCAAAAGCGTCATAGCCCATCGTGTACAGGACGTTGTCGCCCTTCATGCGGCGGTAGCGCGCCAGCGTGTCGGTCGCGATGTAACCGAGCGGGTGCCCCACGTGCAAGCCCTTCCCCGAGGGATAGGGGAACATGTCGAGAATGAAGTAGGGGTTGCTGGACGCCAGCGGGCCAGCTAGGTCACCCGTCGGGTTGTCCGCGTAGAACGTGCCCAGCTCCTCCCAGCGTTCCTGCCACTTCGTCTCGATCTGACCGGCAAGCTGCGCGGTGTAGCGCTGGGCCGGTGCACCTTGCGGATTTTCGCTCATCTGTGCGTTCCTCGCTTAACGATGGGTCGCGTAACAATACTCCCCACCAGCGTAGTTCACCCCCGCCCGCCCCGCCGGACGCGCCCACCTACCGAAGCGAGCGCAAATAGGTGACAATAGTCGCATGAGCACTGTCTTTGAAAACATCATCTCGGGCGTGTGGCCCGGACGCTTCGTGTGGGCCGACGACCTGTGCGTCGCCTTCGCCACGATCGAACCGACCTCCCCCGGGCACGTCCTCGTCGTCCCGCGCTGCCCCTACGAGGCGTGGACCGACGCCCCTTCGGATGTGGCAGCGCACCTGATGAAGGTGGCACGCGCGATTGGCCTGGCGCAGAAAGCTGCTTTCGGCGTGCCGCGCGCAGGCATGGCCATCGCAGGCTTCGAGGTGCCTCACACGCACCTGCACGTCATCCCACTGCGCGACGAGACCGACATTCTCCTCTCCAAAGCAGCCCCCGCTACTGACGAGGAGCTCGACGCCGCCATGACATCCCTGCGCGAGGCCCTCCTCGTCGCCGGTCACAAGGCCCACGTTCCCCCGGCGATGGGTAGCGCGGACCTGAACTAAGTACCCTCCCCTGACGTCTGGCAGTGGCATCGGCCCGCCGCAGCGAGCGGAGCGCAGGGGCGGGGTCACGGCCTCGCCCGCGCGGGTCGCGCTAATCGGTGATGCACAACTGGAGGACCACCGCTCAACCACGACCTCGCCCGCGCGGGTCGCGCTAAGCGCGCACGCCGATGCCCGAGGCCAGGGCCTCCCCCAACTGCACCATCTGCCCATCATCGAGGGCCACGGTGATCGCTCCCGGGGCGCGGCCAACGAGGACCACGTCGGCACCCGGCACGAGGCCGACCTCCTCCCAGGCACGCAGGGCCTGCGGGTCACGGTCAGGCAGGCGCTCAACCATGCCGCCGTCCCCCACCGCCAGGCTATCCAGGGGAACTCCCGGGACCTCATCGCTGGAACCGTCCGCGCGCGGGATGGGGTCGCCGTGAGGGTCGCGAGTCGGATAGCCGAGCACCTTGTCGAGGCGGTCAAGCAGGCGCTCGGAGACGGCATGTTCGAGGATCTCCGCTTCTTCGTGCACCTCATCCCACGAAAAGCCGAGGGCCTCGTGCAGGTAGGTTTCGAGCAGGCGGTGGCGTCGCACCATGCCCAGGGCGACGGCACGCCCCTCCTCCGTCAGACGCACACGCCCATAGCGCTCGTGTGTCACGAGTCCTTGCCGGGCGAGGCGCTGGACATTCTCCGTCGTCGTCGAAGGGACCACGCCCATGTATTCGCCGATGTCTTTCGGCTTAACGCCATCACGGCCAGCTTCCTCGGCGCTCCACACGAGCTTGAGGATGTCCTCGACAACTGCTGAGTATTCGCTCGACGCCTCCGGCATGGCTTCCCCTTTCGCTCAAACTCCCATTGTAGGCAAGGCCGACCTCCACGCCCGCGCAGGATGCGACATAGGACACGAGCACCCCCACTGACTTGCACCGACCCTACCGGGCCTGTATATTTACTTTTCGGTTGCAAGACCCCCGCGTCATTAGCTCAATTGGCAGAGCAGCTGACTCTTAATCAGCGGGTTGAGGGTTCAAGTCCCCCATGACGCACAGCTTTCCCGGCTCCGGCCGGTGAGAGTTCCCGCGTCATTAGCTCAATTGGCAGAGCAGCTGACTCTTAATCAGCGGGTTGAGGGTTCAAGTCCCCCATGACGCACAGATAGCCGACGGCCTTCAGGTCGTCGGCTTTTCGCATGCCCGGCCCGGCCAGCCCAGGCGGTCGGGGCCGCCGACAGACCGCACACCCGGGATTAGGGGGTTATAGGACACTACGTGTTGCTGGAGGGGTGACTTTTCGGGCTAAAGGACAAAACGTGTTGGTTTTGTAGCGACTTTTGGGTTATAGGACACTACGTGTTGCTGGAGGGGTGACTTTTCGGCTTATTGATGCGGGAAAGTCGATGTTTTAGTTGGTTGGGACCAACTATGAGGATGGACAAATCGTGTTGCTAGCAGGGTGACTTTTCGGCTTTGTCGCCCGGGAAAGTCACCATTTTAGTTGGTCGAGTTTGCCTCGTTCTTGTGAACACTGCATCATGCCCTGTGTGTGGCTGCCCCCATGATCGGGCGATAGGGCGCCGCGGCCTGGCCCTTGCGCTCGTGGGTGCCGCCCGTCCAACCCGAGACGCGGCCGTCGATAGAACCGCCTGCCCCTTGCTCTCATGGGTGCCGCAACATGACTGTGTTCGGGTAATGGTGGGGGTTTTGCAGCATTAGGAGCCTCGCCACGGCGTGTCGCCGGCGTGTCGCTCCCCTAATGGCGCAAATCCCCCCGTTCGCTGGCGGTGAGATCGCGGGTAGGGGCGATGTGGCGCCTGGCCTCGCGCGCCACTCGCACGCGAACCCGCTGTATCGCACACAAACCCGCCATTCCGCGTCTGGGCGGGGCTGCCCACGCCCGCATTAGCGGGCCCAGGCGCGGACGAAAAGGCTGTCAAGTCCTGGGAGAGAGGAACCAACGAAAACACCAACCGGCTCATCCGCCGCTACCTGCCCAAAGGAACCCCCATCACCAGCCACCAACCCTACCTCGACGCCATCGCCTACGAGCCGGGCAACTGCCCCAGAGCCACCCTCGGCTACCGCACCCCAACAGAAGCATTCAACGAACTCATTGCTACCACCCATTGACACCGCCCGATGTACTATATATCGACAACGTGTATACTGAAAAACTATGAATTATGGCGTTTCATACGCACGCCGGCGATTGGGGAACATCATGAGGACAGGCCGGAGAGTTCTGGCTACGGGCGCTGCGTTAGCTCTTGTCACTGCAGCTACGGTAACAATGTTTGCGCCTCGCAGCGCACAAGCCGATGCACAGCCCTTCACCCTCTCACAATACGTCTCATCGACAAGCACGACTGTGTGCAATACCGACCCGGTGATCACGACCTATCACGGTACCGTCGTGCTGGACATTCCGGTCACTACGCTTCTGGCAGGCCACGAGGCCGAAATCCGCGCTGCGGCTGCACAGGGACTCTCCCCCCATGACTCCGGCAGCAATAACAACCCCGATATCACACTGACCGTCAGTGTCCCTGAGGAAGCCACGTTGGGGACATCTCGCGCGAAATCTACCTCGTCACTGCTCGCCTACACCTCGTTCTCTCCCAACGATGACATCACACGGGTCACTGCGAACATCCAGCTCAAGGATCTGAGTTGGCAGAAGCTGCTCGATATCTACGATGCAGAGCAAGCTAACCCCGGCCAGCACACGATCAAGCTCCAGGTCCCCTATGCCGTTGGCACCACTGACCCCGCGGAAGCTGCTCGACTGGCCAGTGAACAGGTTACCGTTACAGGTACGTTCAACTTCTTCGCATCATCAACCACCCCCGCTCAGGTTTTTAGCTTCGACAAGAAGACCCTGACGCTGGCGGAGTCGCCTACCGACTGCTTCGCGTCCGCCCCGACCAGGACAACGCGCTGGGTTGATGAAGAGGACGGCCACGACTTGCAGCCCCCGAAGACCGGGCAGAACTTCTTCCAGCCCGCAGGAATTCCCGACTACGAACTCTCCACCTGGGAGCTCTCTTCGGACCGCTTGACCGGTATTTACAAGTACAAGAAGGTTTTCGGCACCCTTCCGGTCAACGGTGATGACCCGACAATCGGTACCGCTTTTAAGATCGGTACCGATGAGAATCCCCCAACTCAGAAGGAAGAGATCCACGCCGAGAGTAAGAACTCGCTTCTGACCATCGAGAACGTCGTTCACATGGACGACCTTCGCGGCGGACGCATTGCGGATCTCCTCCAGAAATACGAGGAGACGCCCAACGCTTTCAACGATATTGGCCTGAAGAATACTCACTTGGGCTTCACAACGCAGATCACTCTTCCTACGCAGCTGAAGTTCTCTGACCCCTCGGCCATCTCGGTAACCGGGCTTCCCCAGGGCTTCTCAGCGAAGACCGTGGCAGTTGACGGACAGAGCGCAACCGTCACCGTTGACTTCGATAACCCCGATCAGATCACCACTATTGAAGCCCTCAAGGATGCGATGGCTGGGCTTCAGGGAGAAGCGGTGATCACCATTAAGAAGATTGCCTTCGCTGATTCCGCAACTGCCGATTCGGATTACACGATCGATCACCTCACGCAGGGAATCATCTCGGTTGATGTCGAGAAACAACTCGGCGCTATCGTCAGGCCCGGATGGCCTTCACCCGCATGCCCTCCGACTATGGGCGACGATGACACTGTCGAACCGGCCTTTCCTCGTTTTGTTGTTGGAACACTTTTCGATCCCCCGCCGCCGTCTTGTCCTCCTTCGGGCATCCTTCTGAGCGCCGAGTGGAGGGTACCCATGGTCGGCCCTTCTGCCGGGTGGGATGAAGCTCCGCTCATGGTGCACCCCCTGAAGTACACGACCAGCGAGTCGCATCCCTACGTGACGCGACTGTCCTTTAAGCCTGGTCCGACGCCTACACCGACACCGACCACGGTCACGCCATCGGTTCCGCCTACTCCTGCAACGCAGCTTGCCAAGACCGGTGCTCTCACCGGCGAGGTGCTGATACTCGCTACCGTGACTGGCGCTATCGGCGCCGCAGCAATGCGGAGGAAACGCTCGTAATTCGCGTCTCATAGCCATAGGCGGGGTGCCGGTGATTCACTGGCACCCTGTCTTATGTGCATGAAAGGACAAGACATGTTGGTGTTGTAGCGACTTTTCGGCTTGCTGGTGCGGGACAATCAACATTGAAGGTGGGTGTTTCATTGTGGTGGCATGAACACTCCCAAGTGCCGTCACTCACATCCGGGGGTTGTGAGACGTTGTGGGTGTTGGACATGTGGTAGCTCGTTCATGGGCGAGGTCCGCGAGATCGTCGCGCTATCGAGGCCCGGCATGCGGCACCAGCACTCCCGCCAGAACACCCTTCGTCACGATGGCCCCCAGCAGCACCGCAAGGCCACCACCGGGCGGTCTATCCAGAAGTTTCGCATGCAATTCCCCCAGCACCGCATCGCACCACACATCCACATCGTTGGAATTGCAACGTTTGTAGAAACTGTTGAAAGTTCACCAAATCAAATTGCATGCGAAACTGCTCCGAGCGAGCGCTACCAACGCGCACGTGGGCCCTATATTGTGCGCCTGGGCGACCCTGCCATCGGGTTGACGCGGAGCGCACCGCAAGACAGCTCTTCGCTCGCGGATAGACCGTTGAGTCACCGGCGCACGTCAACTGCGCGCGATGGTGGGTACGTCGCAGACGACGAGGCCGGGGCACCTCGTGGATAACCCCGGCCTCGGCCTCACGCGATGCACCCGAGCCACGTTCGCATCGCGTCAGGCACAGACCTATGCTATCGACCGCAACTGGCCCCTGCTATCAAGCGCGGCACCTGCGCAGGGCGATCACCCCAGCGCCGATGAGGCCTAGGAGGGCCGGCGCACCAGCGGAGCCTCCCGCGACCGAACCCGTGCATGCGAGCCTCGGAGCAGGCGTCTGCTTCGCGGGCGTCGCAGGCGCAGAAGGCACAGACGTCGCAGGCGTGGGCGTCGCAGGCGTGGGCGTCGCAGGCGTGGGCGTCGCTGGTGCGGAAGGCACAGGCGTCGAAGTCACCGAGGGAGTGGGGGCGGGGGTCGAAGGGGCGGGCGTCGAAGGTGTGGGGCTCGGCTCGGGTGTCGGATTATTCGTCACCTTGGGGATCACGATGTCGGTGTTCGCACCCACAGCGCGCGCGTCGGCGGGGTTATTGGGGCCGACTGTTCGAGCGGCAGCGTCGAAGCCTCGGATCGTCTGGCCTGGGACGATTTCGTACCCCTCGGGCAACGCCGGGAGCGCCGTCACGGCGGCTCGCGACGGGTCATTCTGATCGTTGGCGTAGGACTGTGCCGCGTGCACGGTGCCGTCGGCATCAACGAGACGAATCTTACCGAGGGGTGAGTAGAAGACCTGGCACGCAAAGTGCAAGTCAGGCTGATCCGGATCGAAGCTTATTGCGGGAGCGCTCACTTCCATCGTGTATTGGCCGGCGACGACGGGACTGGGATGCATGGGGAACCCACCGGCCCCTTCGCGCAGAGTGTACTCCTGGTGGGGTTCGATGATGGTGCCGTTTTTATCGGCGAGGTAGCAGGTTGCGGGGCCTGCGACGTCTGCCGCGTAGGCTGACCGGGGATCGCGGTGAGGCTCAAGACAGCCGCGGCAGCGCCGACGCGCACGATCGATGGGGCATGCATGGACGTTGTCCTTTCGTGGTCAGGTTACACCCACCACCTTACCGGGTATCCACATTCCTCTCTTCTAGTTGAATGTTCGAATCGCGCCGATCCATCGCAGTGTTGCACCGAGCAGAGTCCGCCCCCTCTCCCCCACCGACAGCACCCGCGCCCGCCGACCGGCGCGTCACCTCACGCTCACTACAACAAGAACGAGGCCGGGGCCGCTCCCGCGGGCAACCCCGACCTCGTACATCCAGGTGAGGCGAGATCAGTGACCCGGCCAGCTGCGAATCGTCGTCAGCGCTCCAACCGAGTATCGATCCCAGACGCGTCCACCGACGCGCACGGCGACCTCGAGGATGAGGACCGACCACACGATGCACACGAGGTAGGCAACCCAGTCCGGCACCGCACCGAAGGACGCCAACACGAGGAAGACGTAGGAAGGGACCTGTAGGATTGCAGTCCCCGCGAAGCCGACGAGCTGCAGCAGCATCGTCATGAGGAAGGAGCCTGTGCCCTTCGTCGCCAGCGGAGAGACACCTGGAGGCTGAACCGGGTAGACCCAACGGGCATTCAGGACTAGGGTCGTGGCGGCCGCACCTGAGAAGAGGACGACACCCACCGCTTGGTGGAACACGACATCAGCACGGCTCGCTCCCACGGCAAGGTCGTGGACGAGATACCCGATCACCAGGGGCACGAAGACGATGAGGGAACCCACGAGGCGTCCCCGGCGTTCCTCACGTCCGCTCATGCCCGACGAGACAACGATCCACGCGCCCGTCGAATCGTATTCCATGAGTGCACCGACTGCCAGACCCACCGTCACTGGCACCAGGTAGAGGAAAACACCCGTGAAGAGGAGTTGGCTCCATTGGTCCTCGGGATCGACGCGCCCCATGAGGACCCCGATGATCGGAAAGATCAGAGCGAACACCATGTTCATGCTGAGGCGAGGATCAACGATCCAATAGCGCGCAGTGCGCGCCGCCAGGGAGGCGGATCGAACCCCAAGGCCGAGTCTGGTGAAGGTATCAACGCTACGCAGGTCAGTGGACCTGCTAGGCGCGGGTCGCACGCTTCGCGTTTCGTCGACGAGGGAGTCATCGATGAGGTGACGCCCCTCGTTGATGGCTCGCTGTGCGTCGGCACTGACCTCACCGGCGTATCCGCTCATGACGGGACGTAGGACCAAGAGCCACGCGCGCCAGCCGAGGACGGCGGTCGCTGCAACGATGAGGGAGCGCAACGCGGCTGCTACCCAGGCCCCCTCCAGAAGGGATGCGACGACACCGAAGGGTGCGCCGACGGGTGTCCACAGGGCGACGTTGAGGCCGGCATGGAACAGCTCCACCGAGAAGTTATCCGACAGGAGTTTCATCCAGTAGCCCAGCGGAGTGAGGACCACGAAGAACGCCACGATGCCGACCATGGTGACTAGGTCCTTTTTACTGGAGCTATTGAGGCGCACAGCGAACCAGGTCCCGACCGCGCGTGCCCACAAGACCGCGAGGGGTAGGGTGAGGACCCCTGCGAGAAGCCACACCAGGGCCGCGAACCACTGGGCGCGCCACAGGGCGAACCAGGCAGGCAGTATGAGAAACATGGCGGACAGGAGGCCGCCTGGTCCCACGACCGTTGATGCCGCTAGCGCAGCACCGAGGCGCTTGCTCGGCCCGACGTAGGGTGACAGGCGCACGGGATCGAGCGAGTTGTCCATCGACGCGAAGAGGATCGGGAGGATGAGCCACAGTACGAAGACGGCGGGACCGACGACGGGGAGCATCGCAGAAAGAGTCTGCGCTTCCTCAGATCGGGCGAGGAACGCGGTGCCCACGAGCGCACCCACATACATTGTCCCGAACTGGACAGTGCCAAGGACCGCAAGCACCAGCACGGCAGTCTGGCGGCGAACGGTGTTCCAGATGATGCGGAGCTTGAGGCGAATCAGTTGCCCAACCACGACAGGCCTTCCTCGGAGTGGACGCCGCCGACCAGGGAGGTGAAGCGCTCCCCCAGGTCGCCGCCCTGGGCGACCTCGTCGGTGGTTCCTGCGACGAGTACGCGCCCTTTGTCGATAATGGCGACGTGGGTGCACAGCTGCTGGACGGTCGCCATTACGTGGGAGGAGAGGATGACGGTCCCGCCGCGGCGGGTGTAGTCGGTGAGGATCGTCCGAATGTTTGCTGCTGAGACGGGGTCAACAGCCTCGAATGGTTCATCGAGGACGAGGACACGTGGGGAGTGAATGAGGGCGGCCGCCATCGCGATTTTTTTCGTCATGCCGGCCGAGTACTCGCCGATCAATTTCCGACCGGCTTCAGTCAGATCGAGGGCGGCGAGGAGTTCTTTGGTGCGTTCACGGGCGGTCGCGGCGTCGAGGCCGTGCAGCATGGCGACGTGGACGAGGAAGTCGGGGCCGGAGAGACGATCGAGCAGGCGCATGCCGTCGGGCATGACGCCGAGCAGGGAGCGTGCCCGCTGAGGTTGTGCCCATACGTCGACGCCGTGCACGTAGGAGGTTCCGCGGTCGGGGGTCAGCAGGCCGGTCGCCATCGTGAGGGTGGTGGTTTTCCCTGCGCCGTTCGGGCCGACGATACCGAAAAAGGAACCGGTGGGGATGTCGAGGGTGAGGTCGGCGACTGCGATCAGGTTTCCGTAGATTTTGACGAGGCCTCGGATCGCAAGGGCGATCTCTTTATCAATGACGACGGGAGGGAGCGAAGTGGTGGCGGGCTGTGAATCGGACACGAGAGACTCCTTCAAGCAGTGACATCAACACCGATTGTACTGCGACGCCATGTTGTATATGGGATGCGTCTCAGTGAGCCGGTACAGGAACCGGAACACGCGCGTTTAACGAGCACTGATGACGACGTTGAGTCCTTGTTCGGGGTGGAAGGTCCAGGTAGCGCGGTACATGCTCCACTGGTCCTCCTGAGTACCGTCGATGGCGCGTGTAAAGGCCATGCGTTCTCGCATCGACGCAGGAGCATCGAGTTCGTCCAGGATGCAGCGAAAGACGGGCATGGCCAACCCCGGGGCACTGTCACTGGACACCTCTACGGTGAGGGAGGGGCTATCCGTTGCCAGCCGCGTATAGCTGCTGTGCGCATGACATGAAGTCGACCGCTGCAGCGAGCTTATTCGCGGCACCAAAACGCAGGAAGTACACCCCCGCCGCAAGGGCGGCAACGAGAATGATAGCCACGATAAATCCGAGGAAGAACATGCCCAGCCCCCGCCGTGAGCGCTTCCTGTGGCGGGCTCGATCGCGTCGCAGGGGCGGACGCTCTGCGCCATTCTCGTCGCTGTGCTCGCGAGCTTCACGTCGGTGGGCGTCTTCGACTTCGGCGGCTCGTACGTGCATCTGATCGACAGTAACGAGCCTCGGCGCGGGCGATGCGCGGCGGCTGAGAGCAACGTCAGCACGGGAGGGCACGCCTCGGCCCTCACGCACACCGTCAGCAGTGTGAAGTTCCTCAAACGAAGAGGCTTCGGCCTCATCAAAGTGGGCATATTCTCGAACAGCGGCGTCCTCCTGGCGGGGCGCGAAACTGCGTTGTTCGGGGGTGAGCTGAACGTCGGGTGCGAAGCGGCTGACTGGCACTGCGGGGGCAGAGTTGGAGGCTGTTTGGGCTACGTGTGCGGGGACGCGAGACTCACGGGGGGCGTGCCCGGACGCACCGAGACTTGAGGTGACACCAGATTTCGGAGGAGTGGCGACAGGAAGAGTTGCCTGGGACGAGGCCTCCTTGCCTGTGGCAGGGGTGGCGCACACCGGGGTGGGCGTGACCGCATGCGGGGCCGAGGAAGCTGGGGAGTGCAGGGGCGGGACAACAGTGATAACCGTGCGTTCGACCGCGGGGGCGATCGCAGCGACACGCGGCGCTTCCTCGGCTACCTGGGGCTTGGGAGCGGGAGTGTGTGCTCGGGGACGTCGTACAACGGGGGTGGGGGCGGTATCGACCGAGGCAGGGGCCGCGGGACCTGAGAAACGTTCGGGCAGGGAGGGACGGGCACTCAGCCGAGCAGCGACACCACCCGGATAGTCGCGTGTTTGTGCGCCTGCGCCGACACGGAATGCGTCCGGCGTTGCTGCCCCCATGAGTCCTCCATCAACAAAACACTAGTACTTGTCTAGCAAGCATAGTTGTCGATTACCCGGGAAGCAACAGGGTTAGTCAATCCCCAGCGCCTTGCGCAGACGTGCAACATGGCCGGTGGCCTTCACATTGTATTGTGCGAGCAACACGGTGCCATCGGGGGCAACGACAACCGTCGAGCGAATAATGCCCACGTAGGTGCGCCCATAGTTCTTCTTTTCCCCCCACGCACCATAGGCCTTGATAATCTCATGATCAGGATCGCATGCCAGCGGGAATGTCAGGGACTGCTTCTCAGCAAAACGCTCGAGGGCGGCCATCGAGTCGCCAGACACTCCAATAACGGAGTAGCCGGCCCCCTGCAACGAAGACAAGGAATCACGGAAGTCACAGGCCTCCTTCGTGCACCCCGGCGTCGACGCCTTCGGGTAGAAGTACACAACGACTCCGCGCGGGGACGCAGAAAGGAGATCAGACAGGGACAGGGATCCCTGCGTGGTTGTGGCGGTAAAATGCGGGGCTCGGTGGCCGACTTCCAAAACGCTCATGATGACCAGTGTATCGAGGGGGCATATCCCACTGCGAAGGGAGTCACCGGTGCGCGAGATGGGACTCGAACCCACACGTCAAAGACACTGGAACCTAAATCCAGCGCGTCTGCCAATTCCGCCACTCGCGCGCGCACCCAAGTGTAGCCGATGGACGTTGCCTCGTCCGAACACCTGGTGCCCAAAGCCGACTGCCCCCGTGCGAAACCGCTCACGTACCGTGGGGCACCCTCGAGCACTCCCCGGCGGCGTCACCTGCAGGCGCGAAGGCAACTGGAGCCTTAGACGCACCCACATTGCGTGCCTAGTGCGCCGTCGCGTTGATCGTTCCTTCGCCGAGGACCCGTGTACCCCTGTAGACAACCATCGACTGGCCACGGGCTACGCCGCGAGCTGAGCGCGCGAGGTTGACACTCATCGTGGAGCCAACGCGAGTCAAGGAGGCGACTGGAATGGGCGAGCCATGTGCGCGCAGCTGCACGAACAGGTCGGTCACGTCGGAACCCTCGTCGTCTGGGGCTAGCCAGACGACGTCGGTCGCGTCAATGCGCGAGATGGACAACAGCTCGGAAGCACCCACGACAACCTGATTGGTCTGTGGCCTCGTCTCGAGGACGTAGCGTGGGCGCCCGTCGGGGGCGGGAGCTCCGATGCCTAGGCCCTTGCGTTGGCCGACCGTGTAGTTCCAATAGCCGTCGTGATGTCCCAGGACTGTGCCGTCGGGGGACACAATCTCACCCTGGCGCGCACCCAAGTGCGCGCGCAGGAATCCTTGCGTATCCCCGTCGGGAATAAAGCAAATGTCGTAGGAGTCCGGCTTGTTGGATACGCCCAGGCCAAGGCGCTCAGCCTCAGAACGCACCCACGCTTTGCTGGGAGCATCGCCGAGCGGCAGGATAACGCGGGTGAGTTCCTCCGGGCCCATGACTGCTAACACGTAGGACTGGTCCTTGAGGGTGTCGGCGCCGCGGTGCAGTTCGGGACCGCTCTTTCCATCCACGATGGCCGCGTAGTGACCGGTGCACACGGCGTCGAAGCCGAGTGCGCGGGCGCGGGCGGCGAGCTCACGAAACTTCACAAACTCGTTGCAGCGCACACAGGGGTTGGGTGTTCGCCCAGCCTTGTACTGCTCAACGAAGTCAGTGATGACAGTCTGCTCGAACTCGCTCGCGAGGTCCCACACGTAGAAGGGGATACCAATGATCTCGGCAGCGCGCGCTGCATCCCCGGCGTCCTCGATCGAGCAGCAGCCACGCGAGCCGATACGACATTCTTGAGGTTGGGTGGACAGGGCCATATGGACGCCGACCACGTCATGACCGGCATGGGCGGCTTTCGCGGCAGCGACGGCGGAATCCACCCCACCGGATAGTGCGGCCAGGACTCGCATATTCAGCGCTCCTCATTTCGTTGGTTGCGCGCATGGGAGACCCCATCGAGGGCCGCCCCAGCGCGGATCGCGACCGGTAGGGCAGCGAGGAAGGCGTCAATGTCAGCGCGTGTCGTGGCGTGTCCAAGCGACACGCGTAGAACCCCTAGGGCCGCTTCCTCACTGCGTCCCATCGCCATGACGATGTCAGAGGGGCGGGCGACCCCCGCGTGGCAGGCGGACCCGGCGGAGACCGCAATGTCGGCCATGTCGAAGGCCATGAGGACGGCCTCGGGGCGGGCGGTCGGCAACGACAGGTGGATGATCGCACTCGACGAGGCCGACTCCCCCACCGTCGCACGCACGTCGCCGGGCAGGCGCGACAGCAGGTACTCACGCAAGCCGCGCGCGCGG
>ERZ773254.991-NODE-991-length-13553-cov-3.361239_pt1 | contig 13553 bp, 15 predicted proteins | sample MGYA00580516_ERZ773254 | MGnify/ENA primary metagenome ERZ773254 (study PRJEB29015, sample SAMEA2738158) | human oral metagenome | biome: human oral; feature: human-associated habitat; material: saliva | place: China | collected 2192 ...
AGCTGCTGTTCTCCATAACTTGTTGCCACTTGTTTTACAGACCAATCTTCTGCCTTGGCCATTCTTTTATGGAGCGATATTAAGGCAGAAATTGTAGGCAAGTCATCGGGACCAATTATACCAGCATAACTTGATGTAAGAAAATTGACAAACAAGAGGAGGGATAGAAGCATTTTTTTCATATGATCCTCATTTTATGTTAAGATTGATTTTAACTATTCATCTGATATTTCCAGTCACTAACAACGTCTTCCACTATATTTTTTCCCGAAAAAAATGTTGCCCATGTCAATGGATCGATTGAATACATGAGGTTGCTGAATGTACAGCAAAACTCACAGATATATTCAATCTGTTGGAGACGTGTATTTATATCAACTATATGGGAAAGTAATTTGTTAGCTAATGTAAGTCTCTCGTAACGGTCGAGGAAGTTATAACCATCACCTTTTCCTAACTGGGCATTCTTCAAAAAGGCAGAGATCTTATCATTACTCTTTCCGCTGGTAAAGGCAGATAGGTCAACTTTTCCATTGTTGACTATATCCACGAAGTCCTCTACCAAGCTGACTACCTCTGCCTGAATATTGACTATCTCATTGAGACTATTGATGTAATTGATACCAGGACATTTGCCAATGGCTTTGACAGCTCTTGCCGTATTACTTGGTACTTGAATAAACTGTTCTGCCATCTGTCTGTAATAAGCCGATTCCTCACCGAATCCACTAATATTTTGCATTGACATACGGTAAAGTTCTTTGATGGACTCCATCGAAGCAGTATAGGACATAATCTTGGCTTGTTTGGAGCGAATAGAATCAAGGTAAACATTATGTTGGTGTTCAATAAGCCCCTGAAAGGCTGTGTTGGCAGCAACTGCAGCGGTAGCGTTCTTGTCGTACACAACTCTGACCCAAGCGTGAGCAGAGTTGGCAGAGAGCAAAATGATTGTAATGACAACCATTAACTTTTTTATCTTTCCCATAAGCTCATTATGTTTTGATGTTTATTAACCAGTACAGCGAAGTCGAAGTAACGTCCCATCTTCATCTTCTTTCGGTCTTCTTCAATATGCGTGATAGCTTGCTCGATATTGTTATCAAAGGCTCGTTCATATATCTTCAAGGCCTCTTTCTCTACTCGCTCGGTGGTGAACGCCCAGTACCATTCAGGTGGAACCTCTACTGAATATACGTCTGAATACTGACCACGAGCAATCCATACCTCCTTGTGGTAAGGGATGCCTTCTTTGGGTGGCAAGGCATTGACCGTAAAGATTTGTTGCCGCTGCACATCGGTCAAACCAAGAATAGCAGATATATCGCTGTAACGATCTTTGAACTTGCTTTGATCCAAGAGTATCTTTACGTCAGAGTTATTGATAATCGCCTCTTTTACAATGGGGGAATCTATCACGTCGTTCAACTCCTGTGTAACAACTCCTGCAATACCATTGAACTTACGAACCGTTTTATAGAGATACTTGATATAGCCAGCCATTGTAGGGGAAGAGATAGCCTTCCACGCTTCTTCAATAATAAGTGCTTTGCGTCCCTTTTTAAGACGCATCTTCTGGAGGAATACATCCATAATAATGAGAACGACAATTGGGAAAAGAATTGGGTCGTCTTTAATTTTATCAATCTCGAAAACGATAAATTTCTCATCAAAGAGTGATTTGTCAAGATCGTTATTCAAGGTGTATTCTAATTCTCCACCTTTGTAAAACTGCTCCAGTATGGCAGCGAAGTTATCTATATCGAAATCTATCTTCTTCTCTGTCATAATTTGAGGGATGCGTTCCAAAGCAAACTCATAGTAACTATTGAAAGAAAGATTTTTGACATTCAACTTCTTGCGTTGCTTTTCTATCTTATCTATCTTCTTTTCTATGCGCATGAGATATTTACCCTCAATAAGTTCTGGCATTAAGCGCACAAGTTGGCGGTTGGCATTGATTTTCTCACCATCGGTAGCTGCATTATCATTGATTACTCCACGCAGTTTATTCACCAGCCGTTCTATCTTAGCATGATGGTCTTTCTCTTCCTTGGTGAACTCTAATTCATCATCATTAGATTTGTCCTCATCATTATTGCCAACAACGAAGGTGGTTGTCGATTTTCCCTCCAGGTCACTGATGGTGTAGTCAGCAACGTATTTCTCTTCTAATTTCTCTTCATAACGCTCATACTCGCCATTCTTCTTATCTTCAAGCATCAAGCGTTCAAGCAATTTCTCACGATCCTTTTCGGAGAATTTCTCAAAGGGGTTGAAGTATTCGTCATAATACTCTACGAGGGTCTGATTGATAATCTTATCCTCTATCTTGGTAGGTTCTTCATTACCCTTAAAGATAAGGAAGATGAGCGATTTGAGGAATTGCTTCTTCTCACCGAAATTTAGGTTATACTCGTCAGGAGTAATGCTAAATGGATTCATCGAAATCGGTTTCTCCTTACTGTAAGCAATGTAAGTTCCATGAAAATAATGACTGATACCTTCATAGCTATCGCCTGTATCAATCATCACAACATCTGTATCTTGCATAAGGAGCTGGGCAACGACGGAGTTCATATGGAAACTTTTACCGCTACCACTTGGACCGAGGCAGAAGAAATTGGCGTTATCGGTGTATTTGACTTTACCTTCCTTGCCTGTAATATCAATGGAAACAGGGATGCCTTGACGATCCGTGTAGTAAACATTAAGCCTTGACTCTTCACTATGCTTCATGTGTTCTTTGTACATCAAGCAGAGAGCAGAATTAGCAAATGTCAGAAATAGGTCGTATTCCTTGTTGAAAGAATATGACATACCAGGAAAGGAGTTGGTGAATAGTTCAAGTTGATTATAACAAGCCTTAGATGGCATGATGCCGCAGTCGTATAGCTTGGTCTCCAAATATGAGGTAACTCCGTTGACCTTAGAAAGAGGGCTGGAGGTGATGATATTAAAGTTCGTATATACCAATAACTGACTCTCTTTGGCAAGGAGGTCTAACACAAAGTCAATGTCGGCCTTTGCAATTTTGTTGCTTGGATCAGGCATGGAGTCATGTCTCTTCGCTTTCCCTTGCAGTTTGCGCATCAATGGACGCTGCTGTGGTATCTGTATAACCTGATTATAGATTACACAGTCTGTGAAAGGTACGTCAGAAAGAAACGACAACAAGTCTGTTGCTATGTTGAATCCATTTACATGCATAGTATTGAACGGACGAATAAAGGTGGGTAGGTCGATAGTGTCAATATTGACAAGTGAAAACGACTTGATGGCACGATCTCCTGCCTTGATGTACTCGTCTGTAACCGTCATATTGTTCAATGAAAATGGATGTGGCTTAAAATCGAAGGCAAGGAAGCGGTGGACATATTCGGCTACTTCTTTCTTGTTTAATTTGTAGTGTGGGATTCCCTTTTCGGATAAGATATTGATAACCTTTCCTACCTTTGAATGAAAATCAAGCCATGCCTTCGGGTCATATTTTACAAAGGAACTTTGCTTAACCTCTTGGCTAATAGTGAGGAAAGTACGGATGTTGGTGTACTCACGACCTTTGAAATACTTGAAATAGGACTGATATAAGAAACTCATATCATCGGAAAGCTCATGCTCGTAACCCTGTCTGCAAAAAACATCCTGCTTTTGCAGACAATAGCCTTCACCCAATGTCTGAATAATATTGCTAAGAATATCGGCATACCCATAGTATAAGGCGGAATCTGTACAGTATTGCTGTACTGGATTTTCAATTTCGATAATAACAGACCAGTTGCCATTCTTTGAGAATAGAACGGTATTCATCAGGTTCCCACGAGCGTCCTTGATGTCTTCAAGTTCTGCGTATAGTTTGTCAAATGGTCGCTCTTTTTTCTTTCCCATTATATCTTATCTCTTTTTAATACTCAAATAGACCTGTGTAATGTACAATTCCTTTGTAACGCTTTTTTGCATGTAAACCTAGTTTCTGCTTGATAAAGATTAAAATAATACCAGTTCCTGCGATGACAACCAAGGCAATCAAGCCTGCGAAGAATCCCAATATGATGTTGAAAACCAAAAAACCGATAAATCCAAAGAGGAAGGTACCAGCAGCATAGTAAATAAATTTGCCACGGATTCCCATAAACTCCAGGGGCTTTTGAAGTCCTTTAAATACTGGGTAGCTGATGATTTCTCCCATTTGTAAGATTCTTTTAATGAGCTTGATATACACCGATAAAAGATTTTGCAATCCTTATATCGGGTATATCAAGCTTGTAATCCTTACTTGAAGAACATTGGGAGAGCTGTAGCCATGGCAACCATTGCGACACAACCGCCAATAGTCATCATGATGGTCTTTTTCACGTCCTGGTCGCCGTTCTGCATTTTGAAGTACACATTAAAAGCACCTACCAATGCAATCACTGCTGCAATGGCATACATGAGGTTCTTGACTGGTCCTGCATAACTATTAATCTCATTAGTTGCAGATGAGAAGCCACCAGCACCTCTACTCTGTGCGAAGGCCTGAACGCCATACATAGCACCAAGAACGAAGGATGCAAGGCCACGCTTAGAAGAGCCAATGACTCTTTCACATCCATTTTTTACAAATTTGAAAACTTGCTTTAATTGAAACATGTAAATGTAATTTTTTATATTATTTCGAATTAAAGTACCGTACAAAGAAGCCTTTCGGTAGTTTCCAATACAACAGGGAACTGCACTGGACGGCTTTGAACCTATGGTGTATTTAAAAAATGATAACACTACATACTGGCAGGTGTAAAGGCAGACTTGATAACAAAAAAGTCTGATCCCTCCTCTGTGTTTTCCAAAGAATCTACAAGATTTGGCAATTGGTCAGCCTCTATCCCTCCTGTCATAATAACTGGAGCATCAGGATTGGGCATAACAGACTTTTGAGAGAAGGCAGATCCACTCGCCTCTGCAGCCTTTACATCGGCTGCTTGGGCTTCTTTCTTCTTTTGATCAGCAATCTTTCGGTCTTCGTCGGCATCGTATTGGGTGAAACTGCCTAATTCGTCCTTGATGTCCACCTCCTGCTCCTCAACGTGAGCAACGGCAACAACTTCACCTGACTTGTCAAAGTAGAGATCATGGACAATATTATATCCATAATAGCCAATATATCCAATAATGATAATGGTCATGAATGTTCCAAACATAGACACAAATAAATTTTAGATTTCTTTGTTTTTTGCAAAATTTCAAAGTTCAAATAAAGGTCTTTGCAAAAACGATGACAAAAGTATGGGGTTAGAGTCAAAATACAATGAAATTTGTAGTATTTATAACTACTAAGGGAAAGAAACGAACTTGTTCATGGCTTTTTCTGTGGTTAAATGGTTTAATTATCTACATAATACTACAGAAAGAAAACGGACAACACTTTTCGTGCTGTCCGTTTTCTATCATTTATTTGCTTTCGTTGGTTATGCTTGCTGTTGCTCCTTCACCACCTCCCATGGACGGTTTGAAGGATAGTAGCTGCCATTCCTCTCTGTGTAACGTGCGTTGTATTTCACGTCTACCATATCACCAACATGAAGGTCGTATTTGTTGATGTTCTCTTCGCCAAAGGTTTCAAGCACCCAATGTTCAGGGTATTGCTGACCTTGTTCCTCGACAACCCATTGCTGGGATGCCCACTTTCCTCTCTGACTTTCGCCAGTTCTGGTCTCGCCAATGGCAATGACCTTACCTTTACATTGTGACATAATTGTTTATTTTATAAATTTATACTAATCATTTATTCTTTCTTCTAAGCTCGGTGAATATTTGATCTTCTGCTTCACCGTTCTCCGTTACAAAGTCCAATGAGTAATATACTATAATTGGGAGGTGTATATTGAATCCCATTTTCTGTGCCTCTGCCTCGATATTGGCATGACGGCGTGTCTCATCATCAATATATACATCCGTTTCATTGTGCTCAACTTCATATCTACATCTTTTCAGACGATCTCGCATATGATATTTCTTTTTATTGGGGAAGAGTTTTATCTTTGTTTTCTGATTGAGACCAAAGACGGCTCTTGCCCGCTCTTTCTTGATGAGACGGACCCTTGCTTCAGACATTATCTTACAAGTTTTCTCACGACTACGTTTTTGGAAACCTTTTGTAGCTGCATCGTTGATGGTACAATGTACAGAAGAAACCGATATGTTCAACTTGTCGGCAATCGTTCGATACGAATAATTTTCGCTCATTCTAAGAATATTTGCCTCCAAAGATGGGAATATTTTTCGTTTAGCACACTCTTTCTTTAATCCCAGTTCACGAGCTTTAATCTTCAAATAAGGGATAGATATTCCAAGGGTATTTGCCAACTTGAGATTACTTGCATGTGCATAGTTCTCGATCAAGAATTTTATCTTGTCGGCATTCCATATAGTTGCAATTCTACTCATAGCGTTTATTTTTTTCTATATGCTTGCCAAGTACACTGTCTGTCTTAGCAGGAGACAAAGGCTGTTTAGTACTCTCCATGTAGAGTTGCTGCCCCTGTTCGTACAGTCGATGACCTGTCGATTTGACCTGATCACCAATGAAGCCTATCCATGTGATGCACGCAATGATCGTAATTATAAGCCATTTGATGCATTTGGGAACAGCTTTTTTTGCCAAGATGATGAAAAACTTGCTAAGCATTCTCGATGTTATAATAAGGACTTACCTGTAACCTTATATTGACTGAATTCTTTTTTGTAGTGCAGTACGAAACTGTGAAGAATAGCATTGATGATGGTTTGAGTGGAATATCCCCCGACCGCATATTTACGAAATGTTGCAAGAATATCCTTATTTACTTTACAAAGAGTCATATTGCCATCTTTCCCTACTATCTTAGGTGAGTTGTCTTCTTCTTCGCACTGGCTACAGAAGGCAGTCCAAAGCGCATCACCATCTACCATTACCGAAACCGGAGCTGATGCCAGGGTTGAGTTCGTCAGCTTTTGTTTTTTAGTCTTTTTCGGTGCTACTGGAACAGGAGCAGGTTTAGTAAGAGTTTCGGTTTCCTTACTCTCTTCTTGTGGCGAAGAAACTTCCTTTTGCCCATGAATATCCTGGAGCATCCCTTCTAATGTGGCTGGCAATTGCATCATATTCGATGCAGAGTCAGCTATATTTGATTTGTACTTAGTCATTGTCTGCTATATTATACATGGTCTTGTAAATAAAATCGAAGCAACGTTTGGTGTGTTTTGCCACCTTATCATTGTTGCCAATGGTGTTGTATCGTTCCAAGTCGGCATAACTGCCAATACGAGGAGCAAGAATGCCAAACTTCTGAAAGTATTCATCCACGATCTTCCATGCTTTCAGTTCGCTGTTTTTGCCTACTCGCACATCGTATTTGTTGCAGACGAAAATGAATTGTGCCTTGATTTGTGGGTGAGCTTGACGCAAACGGAATACCGCAAGGATAAAAGCACGAGTGGAATCTATCGTATTGAGGTCATAATGATATGGGCAGATAATGTAATCAGCATTAATCAAGAGCTGGAGCATACCGTCCTGGGTTAAGCTACCCGGTGTGTCGATCACTGTTGTGCCTGGCAGTGTACACAAATTCTGCATGATGGTGTGAGTATTTTTAGGACTCTTAATGGTTATAGACTGTACTACATAAGGTACATCTTCCTGTCTGCGCAAATCGTCCTTACGACGACCCGAAAAAGTCTGTTGTGGGTCGGCATCAATAACAAGTAATGGCACCTTTCTGTCAACAGAAAGATAGTTCGCAAACAAGCCACATAGCGTAGTCTTACCGACTCCTCCTTTTTGATTGGCAAACAGGACTATTCTGTTTTCTTGTTGTTCCATCGTCAGTCCTCCTAATTGATTTTTGTAAAACCTTGCTCTGGCACATAGCCGATACTGATAGACAGATCAGAGGGCTGCACGTCAATGTTTGTTGTTTGGTCACGGATAACCTTCTCGTCTTTGTACACTTTGGCATGGACACTTACTTTTCCCTCCTGTCTGTCAGAATTGGTAAGAATAAGTGAGGCGGAAAATGCCGAATAAGATCCTTTGATTTGAGCAGATGCAGTGGAAAACGGACTCTTCTCATAGTGTTGCTCCCAAATCATATTCACATCCTTACCTGTCGAGGTGTGAATATCCTTGCCTTTACCTTTCAAGTCCCAGGCATTAAAGGAAAGGAACGGATCGAACTTGGCATAGTCACCTGACATAGATATTTCCATTCTGATGACAGAGTTTTTGGAATCAATAGCCTCGACACCATCGTCGGAAATATTTGAGCCACAAGAGATAAAAAACACAGGCAAAGACAGACTCACTGCCATTGCAGCAACCATAAAATAATGTTTCTTCATTTTTATCATATTTAAATACACGTTACTAAACTATGCCCCTAATAGGGCGTGATTGTTGCGGTTTTAAGAAAAACCTGCTAAAACAACAATCTCCATAGTTTGGTAGGTCACTTGGACAAACGTCCATTGGAGAGGGACCCCATAACATGTAATTCGCTAACAACAGTACAAGTCTGCCTTTACACCCGAACAAAGGGGGAGAGCAATTAATATGATAGTGCAAAGATAGGTAAGATCTGTCTAAGTTGCAAGGAAAATGCGTTTATTTTTTGTTTTACATAAAAATAAAAATCTTGTTTGGAAAAATTTATTGTTGTTTGTAAAACGAATATCTTGTTTTTATGGTTGTTTGCTATTTCGCTTTTATGATGAACATAAAAACATATAGGCTAAACGGATGTAATCTAATTTTCCAAGACGAAATCAGAGAAGATTGGTGAAAATGAGACGTAAATCCTGTGGACAAATGGATAGAAATAAGGCATAGAAAATGTGTAGCAAGTTGTACCTTTAGGCGCCAATTTTTCAAATCGGCACATAAAGGTTACTTGCCCACAAAAGTGGGAGAAATATCGTCGCAACTCCGATATTAGGACAAAAAATGATGCATCCTTTAGATTTTTAGCAATCTTTTGAAGATGTCAGATTGCTGTTTTTTTATGTCGGTCATCAATTTTTTAAGATCAGAAACATGAGGGAGAATGATTTTATCGTAGTATTCTTGGCTTAGTTCTCCACTATAAATAAGCTCGTTTGCACGCTTCGTTATCTGGTTAAGATTTACTCCTTGCTTAGAAATTTCGTGATTAAATTCAGTTATCAAGTCGGTTAATTTATTCAAAGATTCGATGCGTTTTACAGTTCCTTTGTCATCGAATTGTGCCACTGCATCACGAATCATAGAAGCCATTTGATTGTAATTTTTGGCTTTATTTTTGAATAGATCCAACTCCTTTTTGTTAAGATGGAGATTGATGCGATTTGTCCTTTTGTCTTCTTTCATGTGCTAATTTAATGATATTGTTACTCAAAGATACTAAAATTCGGCGAGGCTATAGAACTTTAATTCAGCTAAAAGTGTTATTTTTGCATAGTAGTTTCGAGGCACTTTAATTTATTGACCAATGTGATTTGGCAGATGCCATCCTGGTTATCTTTATCGAAGCTACCTTTACATCAATTAAAGTGCGATGATAGCAATTATTCTCCATTCAAGCAGCACATTCAATGCTGTCAATTATAACGAAAGAAAGGTGTCTAAGGGCTCGGCAGAACTCTTGGAAATCTCAAATTTTGACTATCTTCAAAAAACAGGAAACGTTACAGCTGCCAACTTACAGGAGTATCTAATGAAGTATTCGTCTATCAATCAAAACATCAAGAATACCCAGTTTCATGTCTCTATATCATGTAAGAAGCAGGAATATACGCATGACCAGTTACTGGATATTGCGCATCAGTACCTGAAAGAAATGGGGTATGCCGACAAGGGACAACCTGTCTTAATCTATGCGCACCACGATACAGGCAACAATCATATCCACATTGTAACGAGCAGAGTTAATCCACAAGGCAAGAAGATAGAACATGACAACGAGAGACTACGCTCCCAGGCTATCATCAATAAAATCATGGGAATAGAATCAAAGCGTGAAGCAAAGAGTATCATTCAGAAGACTATGGAGTATTCTTTTGCAACGTTGGGACAATTTCAGGCTATTCTAGAGAGCAATGGGTATGAGAGCTATGTGGAAGATGACAAGCTCAATGTCAAGAAAGGGGGTACTGTGCTTGATAGCATTGTCATCAAAGAGATAGAACTGGCGATGACAAAGACGACGAAGGAGGAAAGCAGCAAGCAGCGCAAAAGGTTAAAGGCCATCCTTTTGAAATATAGGGGATTGACTTCAAACAAAGAAGATCTTAATAAGATGCTGAAAAAGAAGCTAGGCATATCTCTCGTCTTTGTAGGGAAGAAAGATACTCCTTATGGATATATGGTGGTGGATCACAAAAACAAGGCAGTATATAAAGGTTGCAACATCTTAGACATAAAGACTTTGCTTGCTTTCAAGCAGCAAGATATACCTGTTGGAGAACGTGAGAAGGCTATTTTAGGCTTTGTACACAAACTGATTGAGGAAAACGATAAACTTACTATCGGCGAAGTAAATAAGTCGCTGTGGTGGAAATATAGGGTCAATATCTATCACGATGGGTATATCAGAGATAAGCAGCGTAAAGTTTCGATTGCGGTTGATGAGAAGGACTTTTCTATTTTACGCAAGAATTTCAGGAGGCAATGGATTCAGGGATTCAATCCAGGGACCGAAGAAGAGAGGGCTATCCTTTGCAAGTTTGGGCATATCGATGATGAGAGTGTTATTCAGATCTGTCCTGATAGGAGCAAAGAAAAGATTGATGGTACCATTAACCAAATCAAGGAGATATTGGGGACGACTGAAAGAGGACACCTATATGATGACTTGCGTAATGCCAAAATCCTTATATTCAGAAAAGAAGATTCGGTCTATGCCGTTGATATGGATAACTCCACAATCGTCAATCTACGAGACACAGATGTAGACCTATCCCGGTTTGTAAGGCACGAGAGGGGGGCGGTTGCTATGCCACACCCGACAAGTCCACAAAACACAAATTCCCAACATATCAATGCTGGGAACTTATTGCGTCCTACTGGCTCTGGCCATCATTCTAACCGTGAGTGGGAAGTTGGTGGAGGAAATAACTGGGATGATATAGACGATGAGAGAAGGTTTAAGCGATAAGCCATGACTACCACTCGGCAGTAGGCTTTGGCTGCTCTGCTGGTGCAAAGATTCTGTTAAGATTCTGATGAGATAATTGCTGATCGTCAAAGAAAGAGATAAAGATTGTGGCAGATTGGGTTATCCCCATCAAAATTTTCATGTTCCCTGATTGCCATTCTGCCTTTGGGAAGATTGTTTCGGCATTGCAAGTCTTAAACCATGGGACAGATAATTGGTGAGAAAGCTCACCTTTATGCAAAGGTTGCAACTTGACAAGGGGATATTCCTTGACAGGAGTGCCATATTTTTTTGAGAGATATGTTACCAATTGTTCGGTAAGTCCGACCAACTGGTTGTGTTGTCCGATATTACGAACCTCGTATATGCACCGATTATCGGATAGATTCTTTAGAGAACGCAATGGTGCAAACATATAACAAATGCCATCATTCGTGTCTGAATATGGGGTCTTAATAGTTACAGAAACCAATTTGTTTTCAAGGAAATAGTTATGCCCTGTGAAGAAAAGTGGTAACGTACCCTTTGTGTAGTTTTCATTGTCAGAAGCGGTGATGTCGGCGGCTGGGGAGATAATATTATCAACATCGAAACCAATCCCATTGATAGAAAGAATATATTTTGACAGCATGGTAATGGAATCTGTTACTTCTGTTGCCTCTTTCTTCTTCTGTGTTTGGCTCCAGTATTCATCAAAGTTCATTCCCAAGTGATAATAGCCCAAGATAGGCTCTTGTGACTTATTGCCAGTGTCCTCCTGCGCAAATACGGTGCATGAGAAAAGCACCGATAGGATTAGTAGGCTGTTTCGACGAATCATACTTTACGGAGTTTGATTAAAGATTACAAAGATAACGTTATGATATGGATTTTTATTGCTATTTGTCATTTATTTCACTCACTGGAGCCAAAAACTGACGAAACCAGACTGTCGTAGGTACGGTGAGCGAGTGATGAGAGTATGGCACTGCGCTCTTTGCAGGACGGCAGATTACAGAAATACCCGCCAATGGTATTAAGGACAGGTTCTTCGGGAAGGAGGTGCCCATAATAGCTTGCTGAAATGACATATTCACCATCTTTCTGTTTACGGATGGCTACATCAGAATAGGTAAGTTCATCATTGCATTTCAGGTTGAGGAAACTTTCCTTTAATCCTAATTTATATAATGGAACATCTTTCTTACTATTCACTACTAATAGTGGGTGGACGGAACGCAAAGTCTCGACTTGGCTATTATCCAATAGCGCAACAGTTCGACCACGCAAGCCAAATAAGCTACACTCATATAACAGTACCTCCTTCTGAAAGGTAACAACGTCAATGGCATCATCGTCAAAAGTTAGGTAAGAATCTTCTACTTGAATAAAAATAATGGTGTCTGACGAGACAACACATTTCTTATCAAGAAAAAGCTTATACAATGCCGTATTATGTATTCTTTGATTTCTAAGGGTTTGTGACTGGGCTTGTATAAGGTTTACCATATAAGGAAGCTGGGGCTCTACTACTCCTGATAAATTGTCTAACAGAGTAAGCCCTGTATGACTGAAATTCCATTCATGCTCTTTGACTAATTCTATCAGTTCAGTATTGTCGATGCGCACAGAAATAGATTTTGCATCAATGATAAGTGAAGTAATACGTATCTCTCTGATAAATCCGACTTCCTCTATTGTAATAGGAGCTGTTATAATGGGATAGGTCAGACTTTCCTGACCGACAACCATTCGTAGATAGTCCAGTATCTGTTGGATAGTTACTGGAGGTTGAACACTGATTTGTGGAAGATTTCCTGCATTGTAATATTCTACATTGAGTCGTAGTTTCTGCAATATCTTTGCTCCGTAGGGAGAAATAATCATATACGAATAGATGCTATCTCCATCAGAGAAATTGGTAATTTCCCATCCAAGCGTAAGGTATAGCTTATCGGCATCGTTACCAATGACAACAAAAGAAGTGCCTACATCAAAAAGCACAAGTGCCTTCTCTGTGTCATACAGAGAGTGGCACTTGTATAATTCTTTCACGAGGCTTTGTTGCCTCTTAGGGTATTCGTTCACGGCAATGGTATTTCAAAAGTCTTTACTACATCCTTACCTTCTCGATCGAAGAAAACCCAGCGTTCAGCACGATACTTCATACCGTCCTTATCGACACATTCGTAGTCGAGTTTCACTTTCCAACCCGACCATTCCCCTTTGGGAGTATTCTTGAAGATCATAGACTGTACTTCTGTGGCTGCATTCATCTGACGGCGCATCAGGTTCACCGTATATACATCCGCATTAGAAATATCTGTTACTCCCTGTGTCTTTGCCATGAGGTTCTTGGTGACAACATCCATAACCTTTAGCATACCAGTGATCTCTTTACGAGTAAAATAATTCACGCCGACG